>OFDN01000018.1_pt1 | contig 236357 bp, 206 predicted proteins | sample 1520971 | NCBI WGS metagenome assembly OFDN01 (sample SAMEA94257418, study PRJEB24077) | hot springs metagenome | biome: Aquatic biome; feature: Geographical feature; material: Water | place: India | collected 2012-06-12 | depth 5 m
CTGGACTTGAACCAGCGACCCTCTGATTAACAGTCAGATGCTCTAACCAACTGAGCTATTTGGGAATTTTATGTTTCTCCTTTGGTAGACCCTGTTGATTAATCCACCTGAGGCGGAAGCTATTTGGGAATACCGTTTCCCTTTCGGGGTGGCAAAAATAGGGAAAAATGCAATCTGGCAAAATCTATATCCAAAAATTTGGTCAAAAAGCTACGTATAAGCCATCTTCACGCTGTTCCAAAGGGTAGGTTTTGAGATAATAGCCTTCTCCACTGGTATTTCGCCCGTTTTTGATATTGAAGCGGTAACGATGGAGCGGACAAACCACCTGCCCCGTAGCATCTATAAATCCATCCGCCATCACCCCACTGGCATGCGGACATTTATGCGCAAAAGCAAAATATTGTTCTTCAAAACGGGCCAGGGTTATTTTTTTACCGGCTACTTCCAGTAAACACATATGGTTCGACTGCCACTCGAGCGATTCAGGTGCAGCACTTACTAAATGCCATTGCGGTGTGGAGCTAAAAAAAGACATTTAGAAGTGTACAGTTTTATACGGATAACGAATCTGGTACATATCTCGCACCCTACTCAAAATCAACTCACGTAAAGCATCAATATTTTTTCTTTCCAATGCGGAGATGAATACACAATTATGATCAGTAGCACGCTCCCATTTTTCACGTAACTCCAATAATATCTCTTGCTTTACTTCATCTTCCAACCACTCATCGAAATTCTTCTCTTCATAGAGATCCATTTTATTGAAGATGGTGAGAATGGGCTTATCAAAAGCTTTCAGTTCCTGTAAAGTTTTATTCACCACTCCAATCTGATCTTCATATTGCGGATGCGATGCATCTACTACATGTAATAAAATATCCGCTTCTCTTACTTCATCCAACGTGCTTTTAAAACTCTCCACCAAATGGTGTGGTAGTTTACGAATAAACCCTACGGTATCACTCAATAAAAAAGGCGTGTTTTCAAAAACGATCTTTCGTGTAGTGGTATCAAGGGTTGCAAAGAGTTTGTTTTCTGCAAACACATCACTCTTGCTCAACACATTCATTAAGGTACTCTTCCCCACATTCGTATATCCTACTAATGATACACGAATCAGCTCCCCTCTCTCTTTGCGTTGTGTGAACGACTGTTTATCGATCTCCGCCAATCTTTTTCTCAGCAATGAGATCTTATCTTTTACAATACGTCTGTCTGTTTCAATTTCCGTTTCACCCGGACCTCTGGTACCAATACCACCCCCTTGTCTTTCCAAGTGTTTCCACATCCCTTTCAATCTTGGTAGCAAGTATTGATACTGTGCCAACTCTACCTGCACCTTAGCTTGAGCCGTTCTTGCCCTGCGTGCAAAAATGTCGAGGATCAAGTCACTTCGATCGATGGTTTTTACACCCAATTCTTTTTCAATATTGGTAATTTGTGAGCCTGTTAATTCATCATCAAAAATCACCAGATCAATTTTCTTTCCACTGACATAGGTTTTGATCTCTTCCAATTTTCCTTTCCCTACAAAGGTTCTGCTATCAGGATGTGGTAGTTTCTGTGTGAACTTGCGAACGGTTTGTGCACCTGCTGTTTCGGCTAAAAAAGCCAACTCATCTAGGTATTCATATACCTGCTCCTGGGTTTGCTCTTTTTGAATCAATCCTACTAAAACCGCAGTTTCTTCTCCCTTAATTTTATGTTGCTTCTCAATCAAAGTCTGTTCTTCTTTTTGCAAAGGTAACCTTTGCTTTTTGCTTAAAAATATATGATTAGGTGTTTTAACCTCAAAACATCGTCACAAAAGGCTTTCCCTCTATTTACTTTTTGTCTCATAAGTGACAAAACTTCAAAATTCGTTACCGTATATGGTTTGGAGTTGCTTCTACTATACATTTTGCTTGCAGCAATAAAACAACCCTTCGTCGCAATTCCCGATCTGCGATCGTGATGCTCCTCAGGGTGACGGGTAAGAGGGGGCATAAGGGTTGATGAGATTGGCTTCGCCAATCTCATCAACTTTTTTACTCATAGTGTTTCGTCACCCTGAGGAGCATCCCGACTTACAGTCGGGAATTGCGACGAAGGGGCTTTTTTTCTAAGGCCAAAACTTAAAGCAATAGTATTAAGTGTTCGTGTATTTATTCTTCCTTATCCTATAAAAATAAAAACCCCGCTTACACCTAGGTTTCAGCGGGGTTGGAATAATATATGTTTCTGATTATAATCCGCTAATGGTAATACCAATAGAGAATTTTCTCATTGATGGACCCACGCCATCTTTCAATACCGTGTTCAGCTGATATCCCGCATCCAACGACAAACTACCATATCCAATTCTCGCTGTTGCTGCCAGCATGGTTCCATTGATAAAACGCTTGCTGCTTTGTTTTTCAACATAGGAACTACCATAAATGCTTTGTCCGTTTTTGTTCACATAGTTCTTACCTTTTGTGTAAGACTTCAATAAGGTACCTAGCTTTAACCCCACAGCCGCTTTCCATGATTTACCCGGATTTTCCGGATTGGAATAGTAACGCAGTTCCAAAGGAATTTCAAAATAGATGGTGGTCAATTTACTTTTACTAAAATGATCTGCACTATCAACATTGGTAAATGGTAATCTTGCTGTAGGTGATTTCAAATCAACACGGGTATTCTTAAAGAAGATATTACTGGTTCCCAAACCCGCTCCTAAACCCAGACTCATTTTTTTATTGGTCTTGAAGGGTTTATCGATCATAAAATAGATATTGAAATGTCGGCTAAAACCATTTCCGGTACGAACACTATCCGGACGGTTCGTCCATGAATCACCTCCATACTGAATCATGAAATGATCGGCAGGACGACCGCTAAGGTCTATTTTACTCCAATCTGTTTTGGTCTTGGTTGTTTTCTTCTGAGCGTTGGCCAGCAGGGTTCCTGAAATAGCCAATAAGAGTACTACTAATTTTTTCATTGTCTCGTTTCGTTGCGCCAATATATGGCAATAGGGCGCAAAAATAACAGAAATGGCTGCACAGAAGTGGTTAAAAATTAGTCAAATCCGGCTTTTATCTCATTTTCTATGCCGATTATGGTAATAAACGCATAGAATCAAGCTGTTCTTTGTATCAAACCGGCTTTTAGTGCATAGGTAATAACAGATGCCACACTTTTGGCTCCTAGTTTATCCATGATACGCATCCGGTAGCTTTCAATCGTTCTTTTTCCTATTTCTAATCGCTCTGCAATTTCTTTACTGGTTAACTCCCGGCAGATCAAAACAATGATCTGTTTTTCAATTTCGGTTAATGTCACATGTTGTGCCCCCTTTTTATGATGGTATCTGCCTGCAATAATCCGTGTTAATTTTTCTGTTATATCCGGAGAAAAATAAGGCTTGTACTCATACACAGCTTTGATAGCCGTGATGAGTTCTTCTTCCCGTATTCCTTTCAATAAAAAACCTTGTGCACCAGCCTCAAGCATATCAATAATTAAATGATCTTCACTAAAAGAACTGAGTGCAATAATTCTGGCACCGGGATACATGCGACAAAGTTTCTTCGTGGTCTCAATACCATCCATGTAGGGCATTTTTACATCGGTAATAATCACTTCCGGCGCGTATTGCTTTGCCCTTAGCAATAACTCTTTTCCATTCGATGCTTCAGCCTTGATTACAATTTCAGGATGATTGGATAACATATCTTTTAATCCTTCACGAAAAACGAGATGATCATCGGCGATTATCAATGAGATCTTTCCATTCATAGTATCGAATTTGAAAGCACACGATATTACCGGTGATATACTACATATTAGTATACCAACACCCTTGCGAAATACATGTGCAGATTATGCATTGGTTTCCGTAGCTGCCATGGTGAATCTGATATCACCATAACTAATTGTCTCGGGCAAATTTTCTTTTAAAAGCCGCAGACTCGATTTACCATATTTTGCGATTGCCGCCTGGATCAGTTCCTGCTTGTTGGAGGATACAAAATCAGTAATGTCCAGCTTCCCCGAAGAAATATAGTATGATAAATGTGTTTCTATAGTACTGACGGAAAGTGTTCTTTGTATGGCTACCTCCTCAATGCTCATTCCTTTTTGATACATATCCAGTGAAATCTTTTTAGTATCCGATTCTCTTTCTCTGGGTAGTTTACTTTTCCGTTCCCGCTTGGGTTGTTTCAGCTCTATTCTGGTATCCAATCCATGTTCGTTGCAATAATCCTGTACCTGCGTTAAAAAAGCTTCGCCATACTTTTCAATTTTATAGACACCAAATCCTGATATCTTACTCAGGTCTTCTGTTGTAAAAGGAAGATAGGTAGCCAGATCAATCAAACTGCTATCACTAAAGATCAAATAAGCAGGTACATTTTCTTCATGTGCTATTGTATTACGCAGCTTTTTCAGTTGCTCAAATAATTCCTTTTCATAAGGCAATTGCTGATAAACAACCGGCTCTTTAGTTGTTGTGATCTGAATAGGTGCATGTAAGAATACTTTTTCACCCTGAAATAAAACCCCTTTACTTTTTTCTGTGAGTTGTAATACGGGATACTGGTTATCGCTCATTTGCAAATAACCACTGGATAAAAGTTCACGGGTATAGTGCATCCATTCGTCTCTCGGCTTGTCTTTACCAATACCATATACCTTCAACTCTTTGTGCTCGGGTCTTATCTTCTCACTCGCACTGCCTCGCAACAAATCAACAATATAACCCAATCCGAATCTTTCATTCACACGTGCTACTGCACTCATGATTTTTTGTGCTACAATGGTTTGATCAGATAATTCCGGTTTGTGAATACAAGTGTCACAAGTACCACAATATTCCGGCGCTTGTTCCCCAAAATAATTGAGTAAATATTTTCTTCTGCATTGTTTGGTTTCACAGAAAGCCACCATTTTATCGAGCTTATCCAAAAGAATTTTTGTTTGCTCGGGATTGTTATCGATCTGCGCAAAATTTTTCAACTTCATCACATCACCGGGTCCATAGAATAAAATGGCTTCACTGGATAAACCGTCTCTTCCCGCTCTGCCTGTCTCTTGATAATACCCTTCAATATTCTTGGGAAGATCAGCATGAATCACATAACGTACATTACTTTTATTGATCCCCATACCAAAAGCAATGGTTGCGACCATGATGTTGATATCATCTTTTAGAAACAAATCCTGTCGCTGATCGCGTGTTGTCTTATCCAAGCCTGCGTGATACGCTTCTGCATTGAATCCATCTGCCTTCAAATCCTCCGCTAATTTTTCAGTTGCATTTCTACTCAAACAATAAATAATACCGCTATCCTCTTTATGCAGTTCCAAATAATCTACCAACTCATCATAATAATTACGCTTAGGTTTTACGTAATAGGTAATATTGGGTCGATTGAAACTGTTTTCAAAAACACGATAGTCTTTGAGTTGGAGTTGATCAATGATATCTTTTTTGGTCAAGCCATCCGCAGTTGCAGTCAGCGCAATCACCGGAACAGAAGGGAACTGAATTTTTAATTCATGCAAAATGCGGTATTCCGGTCTGAAATCATGTCCCCACTGACTGATACAATGTGCTTCATCAATTGCGAATAAGGCAGGCGTTGCCTGTTCTTTCAAAAATTGAAGCAGATTGATCTCTGATCCCACCAAACGTTCAGGCGCTACATAGAGCAGTTTCAACTCATTGTTACGCAACTGTTGTAAAATAGCTTCCCGTTCAGAAGGATGTTGTGTGCTGTTGAGAAATGCTGCTTTAACACCCGATAACAATAATGCATCTACCTGATCTTTCATGAGTGCAATCAATGGACTCACTACAATAGTCACCCCTTCCAGACATAATGCAGGTACCTGATAACACAAACTCTTACCACCGCCCGTTGGCATCAATACAACTGCATCTTTCCCGCTCAGCAAATGATCAATGATCGCTTCCTGATTATGCCGGAACGAAGTATAACCAAAAACAGATTGTAAAATACTTGCAGGTTGTGCCATCATGAAAATCTCAATTGATCAGATGCGCAAGATAAGGGCAGAAAGGTGAGGATGGCAATAGGTATTTTTACGCAATTTTTGCGAAAGTGGCAAGAACGAAGAAACAGGGTCCAAAGGACTCCTTCGGAGAACAAGAAAGCGACAAGCCGCAAGCTACAGGCTACAAGACTTCATATTATCGGATCTCTTTTTCGCCGGACTGAAGTCCGGCGCTATTTAAAAGAAAACTTGAATATTGTTTCTTGAACCTTCCTTGATCCCTGTTTCTTTGTTCTTGTTTCTTGTTTCCTATAGTTCTCTAATCCATATATTTCTATAACTCAACGGATTACCTCCATCATTACCATGGTCTTGTAATATGATGGGTTCTTTGTCACCATGCTTTTTATAGCTGGCCGGACCAATCCATTCTGTTCCTCCCTTGATTTCTACATTGTTTTGTACCAATACTCCATTGTGGAATACGGTGATGCGTGCTGGTGTTTGTATTTGTCCGTCTGCATAAAACTGCGGTGCTGTGAAAATCACATCATAAGATTGCCACTCTCCGGGTTTTCTGCTGGCATTCACCAGCGGAATATGTTGTTTGTAGATGCTGGCTGCTTGTCCATTTACATAAGTGGGGTTATTATAAGAATCCAATACTTGCAATTCGTATTTGCCCATGAAAAAAATACCACTGTTACCCCGTGATTGTCCGTTTCCTGCAATCACCGCCGGTGCTTTCCATTCTATGTGTAATTGGCAACTACCAAAACCTTGTTTGGTTTCAATATCACCCGACATTTTCACTACGGTCAATGACCCATCTTTTTCAATTTTCCAACCGGGCTGTCCGCCACCTTTTTTTTGAAAGCTGTTGAGGTCTTTTCCATTAAAAAGTACGATTGCATCTGAAGGTGCATCAGCATTGGTTTTACCGGGTGTAACCACTGCGGGAACGGGTTCCCATTGTTCTGTTTTTTTAGATTCTTTCACCAGACTGTCTATATTCAGTCTTTGTGCCTGTATAAGGGTTCCACACATAATGGCAGTCATCAGCAGTAGCTGTTTTTTCATATGTTCCTTGCTTTGTAGTTGATAAATGAGGGTATAAATTAAGAAGATTTTATCAGATACCCTGATCTGCTTTTAAGCAGCTGTTTCTGACTGCTTCCATACATGAATAGCCATACCATTTTCCTGATCCGGTTCATCGGGATATTCTTCTGTTTGCAAACGAATTCTTTGTGTAATATCATTCAATGCGGTAATCCTTTGCACAGTATATGGAATGGTATCCAAACCCGAAACAAACTTTAGTATATAATTATAAATGCCAATGATATTTCCGGCCAATACGGTTGTACCTGCTACCTGATTGGTGATCAAAAGCGACAATGCAATCACCACCATCACCATCAATTCCATCATTCCAAAATTCCATGCTTCCTGATCACTGATCCGTATTTGCCATTTACGAAGATTATTGAAATGTTTACGAATGGCATTGGAATCACCGGAAGAAATAACATTGACTTGTTTTTCTAACTCGTCATTTTTCAATTGCGTCAATCGTTTCATTTTCTTGCCATAAAAATAACTGATGGTCATAACAGGTAAGAGTATAGCGAGACAAAGCAGTACAACTGAGGATTGATAAAAGAATAGTAAGATCATAGACTCTAGAATATTATAGACTGCTTCAATGATATATACCAGATCGAATTCCAGAAAATCTACAAACTCTCTGGCAAGCGTTGAATGAGCACTTAGTTTAGAAACCTCTTTGGCTTTTATTTTTCGCGAAAGAAACTGAGTTACTAGTGAAGTATAAATGGCAGAATAGGTTCGGGTATCATAACGATGTCGGATAGTGCCAATTACCAACCATACAAAATGTACCAATGACAATAATATCAATCCTCTGTAGGAATGTTCCATCAAATCATTGATCGCCATTCCCAGAAAAAAAGGACGCAATAAAGCCCCTGTCATTTCCAATGAAAACAACACATAGGTAATGCCTAACCTCATTTTGTGCGCTTGCACCAACTTACCCAAAACATTCATTCTAATCATACACATCAATTCATTACAATACATTCACAATCGTCTGTATCAGACCATTCAAGCAACAAAATGGGTTAGTAGTTGGACAATTGAACCAGCGCTTCGTTTAAGAACGACGAGTACTTTCTCTTTGTGTTATGGTATTACCCGTTGTGCCGGTAATCCGTTTTCTGCAGTTGGTGGAACCGCATTGGCATTCAAAAGGCTCCATGTGTTCATCCAAGAATGTGGCGTAATCGAGGGTTAGTTCTTCACCTTGTTCTATGTGTCGGATGGCGATAACATTCAAGCCATCATAAGCAGTATTTGGTTGGCAACTGTGGTTTTGCGGAGCCCATGCTGCCGGATCATTATCCCAGAGCAAAAATACTTCATTGCTTACTGGATAAGCGTAGCGACGAAAAATTTCTTTTTCAACATCATTCCAATGTGTTTCTACATGACGTTTGGTGACCATGCGTTGAGACTGTTCTTCGCCCGTGAAAATCACTTCATTACACATGATAGATCGTGTTGCATAAATACCAAAACCGGACAATGCATTTCCTTTGATCTGATATTTTTTCTGCATGCGTAAGTGACGTGAAATTCCTTCTTCAATCATTTTTTTTAAAAATCCGGCCTGACCAATTCCATCATATTGTAAAATATAATCTGCCGATCCTTCATATCCATCTGTATAAAAAACAGAGCAAGTAAAATTGATTTCCAGGAAATACAACTGCTGATTCGCATCCATTCTAAAATCCAGTCTGGCATAGCCCACGCCATTGAATCCTTTGAAGATCTTAATAGCAGCTTCTTTTAACGCATGACTGATTGCAGGATCTTTGCAAGGAATATTAGCAGAAGGATGTAAGGCTGATGTTTTTAATGCATAGGTCTTGAACTGATAACCTTCCGGAAAAATAAATTCAACCGGTTGAAAAGCCGTAGCGGTTTTTCCATTGGCATCAGCCATCACTAAAACCGTGAACTCTCTTCCTTCAATATATTGTTCGATCAATAACTGTGGATATTCAGGCAACAATAGTTGTACCTGTTGTAACAACTCTTCTCTATTATGTACCAGGGAATGTTGATCAATGCCAAGACTGTCTCCCGCTTTAGAAGGTTTTACAAACAATGGAAAAGGAATATCAATCGTATTCAAATCATCTAAATCATTCACCAATGCGTAAGCAGGTGTAGCAACCCCCTCGCAATAAGCTAAATATTTCATAACCTCTTTAGACGGATCATATAATTTAGTATTAGGTCCTGTATAAGGTAACCCTAATAACTCCAAGGTATAGATCACATCAATGGAAGGAACTTCCCATTCCAGATAGCCTTCACAAAGGTTGACAAATACATCATAGTTTTTGTATTGTAAGGCTTTCAGTTGTTTGTAAGTGGTGAGTTTATTCAAAAACACATGTTCTACCTCAGCGCCGGGAAGTAATGAAGAAAGATCTCTTGGTGGATCATAATTTTTATAATCAACATTGGTAGTGCTGTAATCGGGTTGCAGTACACAAATTTTTTTGCCCTTTGCCCAGTTATTGTTCACCGTATCTACTGTTGTTTTCACAAAACTTTATTTAATATCCTGCATACACCGGAGCGGGTTGGTATTTCTCCGTTTGTTTTAATTGATGACGTTTCACTGCTTCTGTAAGAATGGTTTGTATCAGCGTAGTAAAACTTTCTTCATTCACTTTTAGGATAGCACCAATGGAAGTATAATCTTCATCCTCACTCAATCCGCATTGAGCATTCACTTCGAGTACATACAATTCGCCGGTATTAGCATCTTGTCGGATATCCACTCTTGTATAACCCGTTCCTTTTACTGACAGGAATGCAGCCAGACTCAGCGCTTTTATTTGATCTTGAAGCACTGAAGCCGCTTTTTGGTATTCATAAAAATTTTCATCGGAAGGCATGGGTGTTTCTTCTTCATAGATCTCCCATAAACGATCGAATGACAAGAATTTTTCTTTTTCGGGAAGAGAGGAGTGAAATACTCTTTCCACTGCATCATACACCCTGCAATGATCCGGTTCATACCATGAACCCACAATCATAGTAGTGAATTCGGGACCCTGAATAAATTGTTCTGCTATGATTCCATCGGCCGCCAAATTCCATCCACGGTAGCCTTTGAACATTTGCATCACCTGCTCTTTCAGTTCTTGTTCACTACTCACCACATTGCGAATACCCACACCCATGCTACCACCGGAAACAGCCGGTTTTACAATTAAGGGAGATCCCAATGCTTCTACTACTTGTTGGGTGGCATCTTCCGGTGAGAAAATGGTTTTCCATGCTGCAGTAGCAACGCCTGCTGCATCAAAAGCTTTTTTCATCGGGATTTTAGAAGTGGTGATGCGATAAAAATATTCATCTGCACCGGTATAGATCAATCCTGATGATGCCAACAACTGTACTACTGAAATACCGGGTGTTCCATTGATCTCATCACCATCACAAAGATTAAGTACGATGGTAAAACTTTTTCCGCTTTGCTTTTCATTCTGAATAGTTGCAATGATGGCTGCATAATCTTCCATTGTTACGGGCTGCCATTGCCAATCCATATTCAATGCAGCAAACACACGTGTATACTCACCGATGCTCTGTGAAAAATCGTAGTAATAATCAATATTCGGATCATTTGTTACCAAAGAAGGAGCCAGTACCCAAATCTTTAAACGACTATATTCTTCTGCAGTTAATAAATTCATCAACATGTAAATCTTATCTGTTTTTCAGTTGCAGGTGTATAAATGAATTTAGACGATAAGCTTGCAAAACTTCCTCTCTCAATGCTGCCGCACCCTCAATAATGCCTAAACAATTTTTAGCGCCACAAGTACAATTAAATGCACTCGCCATTTTCCATTCTGTAGAAGGATAAAAAAATACCATTTCATCACCCGGTTGAACCGCCTTCAATGCTATCAATTGTAAATTATCTGTATCGAAGAATACATTGGGATCACAACTATGATTGGTATACTGCAAACATTCAGGCGATAATAGAATATGTTTTTTCAAACCCAATTGTAAAGTTTTGTAACTAGGGGTATCTACAATTTCAGCAGCACCGAATTCACAAATGATTTCTCCCTGATCAAAAAAAGCATTGGCGTGCAAAGAAAATTGTCCGGTTGCGGGGTTTCTGACTACCCTTGCAAAATCAACCCGATCATTCTTGAGCGGTTCGGGAATCACGAGTGGGAGTGGTATCATGCTGGGTTTATCGTTGGTTGCTTAAAGTTCTCCAATAGAACAGTATACCTGTATGAATTACAGCCTTTATTAGTCCACATTTTGAATATGAATTATCAACAATGAACAGCTTGTTACAGGATTTAATAACTTGCCGATAAAGAATCACTGACCATTATGCCACAACATACCCCGGAACAAGCATTTGCCGCATTGAACCTGAGTTTACCTCCTGCTCCTGAACCGCTTGGTTTGTATAAGCCTTGCTTAGTAGATGGCGAGTACCTGTATTTATCCGGACACGGCACTTTGCAAAATGATGGTAGTTGGATTGTAGGTATTGTTGGATTGGATATGGACAAAGAAGCGGCTAAACTGGCGGCCCGACAAGTAGGATTGGCCATGATAGCCACCATTAAAAAAAACATAGGCAGTCTGGATAAAATCAAGCGTGTGATCAAAGTTTTAGGGATGGTTAATGCTGTACAGGGTTTTGCAGATCATCCTTTTGTGATCAATGGTTGTAGTGAATTGTTTGCTGCGATCTGGGGACCTGATAACGGTATTGGAGTAAGAAGTGCCGTAGGTATGAGCTCCTTACCCGGAAATATTCCTGTTGAAATTGAAGCCATTTTTGAATTACATGTATGAATCATCATCAAGATAACTGGTATACAGTAACTGATCCATCCCTATTGGATACACCCGCATTATTGGTATATCCTGAACGTGTGCAACACAATATTGATGCGGCGATTCATTTGGTTAGTGACCCCTCAAGACTCAGACCACATATCAAAACACATAAAACGAAAGAAGTTACTGAGTTACTGATGCGTTCAGGCGTACATCAATTCAAATGTGCTACGATTGCCGAAGCAGAATTGTTGGGAATCTGTAAAGCAAAAGATGTGTTGCTGGCATACCAACCCGTTGGACCTAAATTGAAACGTTTTCTTGCACTCATTGAACATTATCCGGATACACAATATGCATGTTTGACCGATACGATTGCTGCGGCACAAGAAATAGCGCATGCTGCCCAACAAGCAAATATTGTTCTCCCTGTTTTTATCGATTTGAATGTAGGCATGAACAGAACCGGTATTGCACCGGAAGATGCATTGAGTCTAGTTGATTTTTGTTTACAACAATCATCTATTCAACTTGCCGGATTGCATGCTTATGATGGACATATCCGTCATCCTGATCCCATAGAAAGAAAACAAATTTGCGATGCTGCATTTGCAAGAACAAAAGCTTTGCAAAAAAAGATAGAAGATCAGTATGGAATCACTTTATCCATTATTGCAGGTGGTAGTCCCAGTTTTCCTATTCATGCACAAAGAGAAAACATGGTTTGCAGTCCGGGTACATTTGTGTATTGGGATCATGGTTATGCTTCTCTATTTCCCGAACAGCCTTTTATTCCTGCAGCATTGGTTTTAACAAGAATTATTTCTTTACCTGCTCCCGGAATGATCTGTACAGATCTTGGACATAAATCCATTGCAGCTGAAAATCCATTGGAGAAAAGGGTGGTGTTTTTGAACGCTCCTGAATTAAAAGCCATTTCACAAAGTGAAGAACATTTGGTGTTGGCAGCACCTGAAAATCATACATACCGACCCGGTGATATTTTATACGGATTACCGATGCATATTTGTCCAACCTGTGCTTTATATGAAAGAGCGATCACAATCGTGAATCATCAAAAAGAGGGAGAATGGATGATCAGTGCACGTGATAGGAAGATTCAGTTCTAAGTTTTTTGTATCATAAATCACTGCAAATCAATTATTAGTTGATATATTATCAAATTGGCATCCTATTTGCACTTGTTAGGTATAAAACTTTGACACATGAAGAAAACACTATTACTCCTGTTGATTTCGTTTGGCTATTTAAGTCAGCAAAATGCTGATGCACAAATACGTATCAATGCCAATATCAATATCGGAAACCAACCATTATGGGGTCCGGTAGGATATGATTATGTAGATTATTATTACATGCCTGATATTGATGTGTATTATCATGTTCCGCAGCGTCAATTTATTTACCTGGATGGTGGAAGATGGATTTTTGCCGCTTCTTTACCGGGTAGATACAGAGGTTATAATTTATATGCATCACCCAAGATTGTGATCAATGAGCCCAGACCTTATTTAAGAGCAGATGTATATCGTGTAAAATATAAAAACTGGAAAGGGCCGAAACAAATTGTGATCAGAGACAGTGATGATGATCGTTATAGAAATCATCCCGGCAGAGGTCATGGTAATGGTCGTGGTAACGGTAATGGAAATGGTAAAGGAAAAAACAAAGGATAGAAGATATACCCCCTTGATGAAAAAAGCTGTTCGTTAATCGGGCAGCTTTTTTATTGTACAATAAGCCGTCCATTCAGTGTTCGATTATTGGCTTGCATGATCACATAAAAATAAACGCCTCGTTGTAAAAGCGGCATGCGAAGCTGATTGCGAAATCCTGTTAGCGATTCTTTCATCACCAATCTGCCAAACACATCGTACAAACGAAACTCTCGATTATCAGGATCTGCATCCATAATATTTAACGCAGCACCCGGTTGTATCGGATTGGGAAATACATAATACGCTGCCGTACCAAAAAGAAGTACTTGCTCAGGTTGTGTATAATAAGTAGCTCCATTTTGCAATTCAATTTTTGCACGATACACATTCAATCCATTATTGGCAGGGGTAGTAATTATAAGCTGGTTAGTAGTAACAGGTGCTATTTCGCTAAACGCTGAAAATCCGGAAGCGGTTAATTTTTCAAATACCACTTTTACAACCTGATAGGTTGTACCCAGCTGTAAGTTAAGTCTGGCAGCATTCGTACCGGAGGGGTCTGCAATAAATCCACTGATATAACAAGCTACTTGTTGTTGTGTATAGTCAAATGTGTAAGCACGTCTTCCTTCTATTTGCGATGGTAGTATGGGTGCTACACTGAAAAAACTATACGGATTATTCTGCTTCAATTGAATCAAAGCGGTATCGTTAAGTGTAATAAAAGGTTCGAGGTATTTTTCTCCAAGTCTATATACACGATAACTGTCTACCTTCGCTTTTTGCCAATAGATCAGGAATGAATCTGAACAATTGAAACCAGTATTGATCTGTAAATTTTTAGAGATGCCAACAGTATCACTCAACCAAAATCGCTGTGCTGTTTTCATACGCAACTGAATAGCAGCAGTAGTATCCGGTGGTTGCCACTGAAAGTAGGGTTGAGCAATATTCACGCCGTGAGCTACTGTTTGCCAGTTACCATCATTTAATTTGTATTCTAAAGTAGCCGTGTCTGTTATTGTGCTTTCCCAACGAAGCGTATTCTTTCTTGCAGGATCCAGCAAGTCATTTTTTACAGGATAACTGAATATAAAATGTGACAGTGTATCAAATTGCCAAGCAATTGCAAATTCTTGTTTAGATAGTGGAATAGATGCTCCTATGATTTTGATATTATAGTTACCCGGAGGAGGTGTGGCAATGGTTATTTGTTCATGGTTATTGAGTGTATCTCTTTTTCTTACTGCAGGTTTACGGAGCGAATCTGCATGTGGAAAGGAATTCAAAACCCAGGGTTGCCATGTTTGAGAACTTGACGGATGTTCTAATACCAAGTCTAAATCATTCACCAACGACTTGTAGGAATTGGCTTGTCCTTGTTGATCCGTCCAGCTAAGTGTTACTTTCAAATTAAGAGCGCTATTGGGTATAGTGATTGGATACAATCGTTGTTCTTGATCATTGATCAAGTCATGCAAAAACCTATTTTCTTGAATGGTTTGTATAGCCCTGTAAGCATTCGCCATTCCATATCCCGAAATAAAATCAGGGCCTGAAGTTCCTACATCATCTGCACTATTGAACAGTATGGCTCTTGTGGTTGCTGATTCAATGCTGCGATTGTTTTTTTGCTGATAGGCTTGTTGTACCAATGCGGCAATACCGGAAATAATGGCTGCTGCACCGGAAGAACCATCCTCGCCTAATGCTACCAGTTCGGGTTTTAGTCTACCATCATAAGCAGGGCCACGTGAGCTGAGTAAAGGAACCACACCAAAAGAATCTGCAGCACCAACTGCAATACTGTTCTTTGACATTTTAAAACTACCTGTTAGATTGGCAAAGCCGTTGATGCCTGCATAATTCCCTGATGAAGAACTTTGTGTTCCCTGATTACCTGCTGAAAAAATATGAATGGGTGATGAAGGCTGCGTCATCTGTTGATCATAAGCAGCAGCATCAGCACCATAATAATTTTCTATTCCTGTTCCATAAGAATGATTCTGAACCGTGATTGCTGGAGTGGGAAGGGGAGGAAAAAAATCAGGTAAGAGATTAGCGAAATCAGATGAAGTAATAAGAGTGCCGTATGCAAAACCTTTTCCGGTATAAAAACTATTGCCACCGCCGGCTGCAATGGTTGCCATTGTTGTAGCATGTGTTTCCATTCTGGGCGATGCCGATGATGAAAAAATGTATCGGCCTTTAAAATCAATATCCATCGTATCCAATCTGTTTTCTTTGATAGAAATGATTCTGCCACTACCATTGATGGATGGCCATGTACGATGTGCAAGATTACCTTTATTGGCAGATAGATCAAATCCGGTCAATTCTCTTTCTACCCTTGGTTTAGATACGGGAGCAATGAATACAATAGAGGGATCTTGTATTATATGATCTTCCATCCAGCTCCATGAGGTTTTGATTTGGATGTATTTACCGGATACACGCATCAGCGTTACTGAATCTTTTGATGTAAGCCATTGCTTTACGATGGCTGTATCGAGGGTTTCAATCAGCCATGTTTGTTGTAAATGATCGTTATCAGTTGTTGTAGGCATGATAAAACCCGAAGGAAATTTCCAAAGATCATTCACTGGCATCAACTTGCCCTGAGGTAAAAAAGACGCAAGGGTTTTAGGATCCTGTATACGTACAATGGCAATGGTATCTGCTAGTTTTCTAAGAACCTGTGTATGGGGGGGTAGTTTTCCGGTGACTGCAAATATATTTTTTGTGGAATCTTTTTTGAATGAATATGATTGATGTGGTTCAACAAGGTTTTTCAGTACATCCGGGATGATTTGTCTGCGCATAGATTGAGACTGAGCAGACATAGCAACAAATAAGGATAAACAAAGCAAAACACTTCTCATGTATATAGGAGACTGGAATATTAAAGATAGGTAAATCGTTTTTTCAGTTATCTACGTATCTAAAATAAGAACGGACTGCATTTTTTTTCGTGTTTGTGAATCAGTTTGCGGTTTTGCAACAGCGTTGCCCAAATTTGCTTTCGTCTGATTCATACATTGCTTAAATTCAGTCTGAAATCCAATGATGCTGTAAACTATTTGTAAAATCCAAACTAAAACACATGAGAAAAAACATGCGCCTTTCTTTAGCTGTTATTGCTTTATTGATAACAGCTGTTTCCTGTCAAAAAGCAGTTGCTCCCGAGCAAGAAATCCAAAAAGAAGTTACACAAGATGTCATTAACAGTGTAAAAGCACTGGGTTTCTCTTCCGATAATATTATTGCCGAAGATGGTGGTTATATTGTTGAAGGAGATATTTTTATTCCCGCAAACGAATTGAAGCGTTCATTAAATGGTGCTATTCTGCGCGTTGGTGATGTAGAGCAGTACCGAACTACCAATTTGGTAACAGGTTTACCAAGAACCATTACTGTTGCGTTGACCAGCAGAATAGATGCAGCTATTTATGGTCCGGTTTTAGATGAAGTGGTTCGTCGTTACAATGCCGAAAATTTGCAAATCACGCTTCAGCGTGTTAGTTCTGGTGCAGATATCACTTTCGATCGCGCAAGTGGTAGTTATCTTGCTTCTGCAGGTTTCCCAACATCCAGCGGACAACCTTATAATTCTGTAAAAGTAAATACCAGAGCTATTGGCTCCGGAACCTCTACCACCTTTATCAATTATGCTGCAACCATTTTTGCGCATGAGTTAGGTCACTGTATTGGTTTCCGTCATACTGATTATATGAACCGTGCTTATAGTTGTGGTGGTTCTGCTAGTAATGAAGGAGCTTCTACTGTTGGAGCCATTCATATTCCCGGCACTCCTACCGGACCCGACCCTAATTCATGGATGTTAGCTTGTATTGGTAGCGGTGTAAACCGTCCATTCAATGCTAACGATAGAACAGCATTGGCTTATTTGTATTAATATTTAAGATCTCATTATCTAACAAATAAGAATGGTTTACAGCAAGAAGGGCGACAGAATCTGTCGCCCTTCTTAATTTCAGTACAAAGATCATTACGCTTCTTTTTCTTTTCTTCTGCTATTTCTTCCAACCGCATAATGTGGTTTCAAGTCTTTATAAATCTGACCAAATTGTTCACTTCCCGATAATGCTGCATTTTTTGAATTATGGAAATATGCTCTGGTTTGCTTTAATATTTCATTACCCAACAATAGTTTTGCATCTTCCATTTTGGTTTTTACTTCTTCCAATTCATGTAATAACTCATTGTATTGTTTATATAACTGAATATAATTATTGCAAGTATTTACATCCACATAAGAAGGAACTGTAGCCGGATTTTTTCGCATGGATAAAACGGCCTTTTCCACAAACTCTTTCTTTTTATCATTCAACTTGAACATACTTCTGCGTTCGGCAGGCTTTAATTTAATATTCTGCGGAAGCATATTTCTGAGTGCGGCAATATGCTGTCTAAAAGACATTAACTCTGATCCTACAAAGCTTCTGAAAGAGGCCATAAGACGTTATTTTTTACTATAACGTCTATTCAAATTAGAAAATTGCTCATTCCGAGCATTTTAATCTAGCCCTTACGATTAATTAGGTAAGCACCCCCAATCAACATCAATACACCCATTATTTTACCCCAGTTAATGGGACTTTGCTTAAATCCAAATAGTCCGAAATGATCAAATACAAGGGCAAATAATAGTTGTCCGGCAATCACCAACGCAAATACATTGGCTGAACCGATCTGTTGAACGGAAAAAATAATGACTGTTACAAAAAACGCCCCAAGTAAGCCCCCCGAAAATTTATACCACTCTATTTGTTGCAACTGCTGGGTGCTCGGTAATGTTTGTTTGGTGAAAAGAATAATCAATGCCAGTGCAATGGTTCCAACCACAAAAGAAATAAATGCTGCCACCCACTGATTATTCACCGCTGTTTTTAATTGACTGTTTACGCCTGCTTGGGTGGTAATCGTTAATCCCGCCAACAGGGGCAGGATATAAACCAGGTATTTCATGAAATGATATTTGGTATAAAAGTTTATGACTGTTTTTGTCTACCGCCTCTTGGTGGACCCGATCTTCTGTTTCCATTGGATCTTCTGTTTTGTCTGCCTTGTCTGGGTGCACGAGGATGATAAGCTGGCGTTGCGCCAAATTCTTCAGGTACTGTTCCTTTTAAAACCGGCTCACCGAGTAGCGCTTCGATGGCTGCAAATCTGTTTTGTTCTTTTTCGCTTACCAGTGTAAAAGCTGTGCCTTTGCTGGCTGCACGGGCTGTTCTGCCGATACGGTGTACATAATCTTCCCCATCATTGGGTACATCAAAATTGATAACGAGATCAATATCTTCTATATCAATTCCCCGACTCAAAATATCTGTAGCCACCAATATGTTTAGCTTCTTATTTCTGAAATCTTGTAGTACCTGCTCTCGTTTGGTTTGATCCAAATCAGAATGAATTTCTTCTGCAGAAAGTTTGGCACGCTTCAATTCTGTTGTCAGCTGTTTTACATTTTGTTTCTTGGAACAGAAAACAATGACATTTTGAAACTTATTACTACCCAACATATCTTTTATGATGGGAATCTTTTGTGGTTCGTATACAATAAAAGCTTTTTGAACGATTTGTTCCGGTGGTTTGGAAATGGCAATATTGATTTCTACCGGTTCACGTAAAATTTTTCTCGCCAGCTCTCTCATTTTCATTGGCATGGTGGCTGAGAAAAGCAGGTTCTGTCTTTCTTTGGGCAGAAAAGAAATGATCTTCATGATATCATCATTGAATCCCATATCCAGCATTCTGTCTGCTTCATCCAATACCAAATACTTCAATCCTTTGAGCTTTACATACCCCATGTTCAGGTGTGCAATCATTCTACCCGGTGTACAAACCACAATATCTACCCCCTGTGTCAAGGCTTTCTTCTCGGCATTAAAAGAATCACCTCCACTTCCTCCATATACCGCAATAGAACTTACATCTGTGAAGTAAGAGAGCCCTTCTAGACTTTCTGCAATTTGAATGGCCAGTTCACGTGTAGGAACAATGATCATGGCATTGATCTCATGAGAATCATGCGGAACCGTTAATAATCGATGTATCAGTGGCAGTAAAAAAGCTGCTGTTTTTCCGGTGCCGGTTTGTGCAGAAGCAATGATATCTTTTCCTTCTAAAATGGGTACCATCACCTGTTGCTGAACCGGTGTGGCGGTTTCATAACCCATGGCATCAATGCCGTCTAAAATGCGTTGATCAAGTCCTAAATCTGTAAACTTCAAATTGGTTTGTATTTAATTGAATTCCTGTAAAGATACTGTTTAATGTTCGCGTCTTAGAAAACAAACTAGAAGCAACCGTTACAGTCTCTCATACAAAGCTCTTAATTTTTCACGGGTCATAATTTTTTCCCAGTCTTTACCCAAAGCATTCTCCCACAAGGGTTTCATGCCCAATGAAACATTGATCATCACATCAAACTGTTCATCCGTGAGACCCTTACAAATTCCCTGTGGGATATCGATCTTGTTTTTTTCAACCATGTATTTGAATTCTTTCACACCAGCCGGATAGTATTCTTCCAGATGATTCATCACAATACAATTACCAATTCCATGCTTGGTGCCGAGTAAATAGCTGAGTCCATAACTCACTGCATGGGCAACACCCACTTGAGAATATGCAATACTCATCCCTCCGGCATAGGAGGCCATCATCAGTTGATCATCGCTCTCCTCATTCCAATGATCTTTGGTAACAAATACTTTCTGACAAAGCTCTAATGCTTTCTCACCATAACTTTTACTAAATTCATTCAGGTAAGTTCCTTCCAAGCTTTCGATGCAGTGTATATAACAATCCATTCCGGTGTAAAAACGTTGATTCACAGGCGCATCCTTAGTCAATTCCGGATCCAACACAATTTGATCAAAAGGCGTAAAATCGCTGTTCATTCCCAATTTCCTTGTAGGACCGGTAAGTACGGTCGTTCTACTTACTTCAGCTCCGGTTCCACTCAGGGTAGGAATACCCGCCTTATAAACTCCCGGAAATTTCACCAGATCCCATCCCTGATAATCGGCGGAAGAGCCGGGGTTATTCATCATCAGCGATACGGCTTTTGCCAAGTCCATGGTAGAACCGCCACCAATACCTATAATACCACTAACGGTTCCAAAGCTTTCCTTTAAACTATTCGCTAATGCATCTACCTGTGTTGTTTTAGGCTCGTAAGTAACATCAGCAAAAATGATCTTGTCTTTTCCGCGCAAGGGTATTCTGTTCACCAATGGCTTACCCTCGAAGAAATGATCTACCAGAAATATCATGGGTGCATCAGCTTTTCTCCGAGGCGCCAGTATCTCATCTAACTGGTTAAATGCCCCTCTACCAAAGACAACATAATCCACCATTTTAAAATTGCGAAAGCTCATATCAAAAATTTTGAATCCCTATAATACTACAAACATAGTCAGAACGATTTACTTCCTAAAGATCCCTTAGCCAAAACAAGGCTACCGGCTTAAATTTCAACTAAATTTTATTTGATCAAAGCTATTCTATGGTTTTACAGAATAATTTTGAAAAAATGTATTTCCCTTATACCTCAGGTAATAATTAGCAGATTGTTTCGTTATTGACTGTTTTATAAGAAACCGGCAATTTTGAGAACATTTTATGTTCAGATTGCGTAAATTAATGTCATAAACACCTCCCTAACCGGAATAATCACTATTATTTGCCCAATGATTTTAACTGGAACTAGTTCGTTCTGCTTTACACTCCTATCAGGCTCCATTGGAAGGGACTTTCTCAAATTCTTGAGTCCGGAAAACTTAATGATGGGTGTTGAGATCATGTCTGTGTGTATTTTATTGATTGTAGCATTGATCTACATACAAACGATCGCTAAAAAAAGGCTTTTCTTTCACACCGAACGTATCAAAAGTAATATTGAAGTCTGGATCAGTCATATCATTTTGGAAGAAACCATAGAAGGTATTGATATCCCCAAAAAATTCTTCCGCATGTTGAATGATCCCAAGGCCAGACAAGTGGCTATTGATGAGTTGATCAAATGCAAGAAAAATTTCTCAGGCGCTGTTGCGGATAATATTGTTGCCTTGTATAATAAGTTGGGACTTCGGGAAGATTCTTTATTAAAAATGAAGAATAAGCGAAAATGGTATATACAAGCCCGTGGGATTCAGGAATTGTATTTAATGGATCAAAAAAATCTATTGACAAAAATTTATCGGGAAACCAATAGTAAGCATGAGTTTGTTCGTTCAGAAGCACAAATCGCGGTGATTCATCTGACGGGTTTTAATGGTCTGCGTTTTTTAGATGTGATTACTTACCCACTTACCTTATGGCAACAGATCAAGTTATTGGAACAGCTGAAATTATTTGGTAAGAAAGAAGACCTCTCAGACAGAATACCCAAATGGCTTTTATCAAAGAATGATACGGTGGTTGTTTTTGCGCTTCGTCTTGCTGCAGAATATCAACAGTTTGCTGTGAAAGATAAGGTAATAGATTGTTTGGTACATCCTTCCAAAATTGTTCGGACCCAAGCCATTAAAACATTGATCGTTCTCTCAGATGAAAAAACTGCGAGCATGCTGATGGGGTATTTTGCTAAAGAAGATTTTGAAAATCAGGTACACATCCTAAATAATCTGGTAAACATGGCTACCGATGAGCAGAAAGAATTCATGATCAGACTATTGGATGCGCCTGATAATATCATTAAAGTAAAAGCTGCTGCTGTACTGGCTAATAATTGTACAGATGGCATGCAGGTGATTGAAAGAAAAGCAGCCATAGAGCCGGAACCTTTTGAAAGAATACTCAGACATGTAAAAAGCGTGAAATGAACTGGGACCTAGTATTAAATATTGCTTTCGATATACTCACGTATGGAATCTTCATTTATTCCACTGTATTATTATTATCCTATATCGCTATTGCGGTTTTTTCGATAGGTGAAACGAGAAAATATATTCATAAAAATAGTTTTACAGATTATAGAATCCTCGCTTCATCTACGCATGCGCCGTCTGTAAGTATTCTTGCGCCGGCTTATAATGAGGGAATGACCATTGTAGAAAACATCAGATCGCTACTCTCCATATACTATGTAAACCTTGAAGTAATCGTCATCAATGATGGCAGTAAGGATGATTGTTTACAAAAAATGATTCAAGCCTACGATCTGGAGAAAATAGATTATTTCGTTGATTATAAAATTCAAACCAAAGAGGTAAGAGGTGTTTATAAGAGCCGTAATCCTATTTATCATAAGTTATTGGTGGTAGATAAAGTAAATGGTGGTAAGGCTGACGCGTTGAATGTAGGTATCAATATCTCGTCCAATAAATACCTTGTTTGTATAGATGTAGATTGTATTCTGGAGCAAGATGCTTTATTAAAAATGGTAAAGCCTTTTCTTGAGCAAACTGGTGAACGCGTGATTGCATCCGGTGGTGTTGTTCGTATTGCCAACTCTTGTATTATTGAAGATGGTCGTTTGGTAAAGGTAAAATTGGCGGAAGATTATTTGCCAAGAATGCAGATACTCGAATATATCCGTGCATTTATTTTAGGAAGAATGGCTTGGAGCCGATTGAATGGATTGATGTTGATCTCCGGAGCATTCGGTGCTTTTGATAAGGAAATCGCCATCAAATGCGGTGGCTATGATCATAATACTGTTGGAGAAGATATGGAATTGGTTGTGCGCATGCGTCGATACATGGAAGAGCGCAATGAAAAATACCGTGTGACGTATATTCCCGATCCACTTTGTTGGACAGAAGCACCCAGTTCTTTTGATATTTTAGGCAGACAACGTAATCGATGGACCAGAGGAACCATTGAAACATTGAAGTTTCACAAGAAAATGTTTTTCAATCCGAAATATGGATTGCTGGGGATGCTGAGTTATCCCTATTGGTTTTTCTTTGAAATGTGCGCTCCGGTTATTGAATTCTTTGGTTTTGTGTGTTTCTTTTTATTTGCAGCTTTTGGCATGCTTGACTGGGGTTTCTTCTTTGCCTATTTACTATTCATTGTTTCATTTGGATACCTGTATTCTGCCTTCGCCATCCTCATGGAAGTGATTACCTATCATCAATACAAACGAAGAGTTGATGTTCTAATTTTATTTTTAACTGCATTGACAGAACCTTTTTATTTTCACCCATTTGTTGTATGGAGCGCTATAAAAGGCTATATCGACTATATCAGAAAAAAGAAGAGTTGGGGTGAAATGACCCGACAAGGATTTGCAAAGAAAACAGCTGATACACCACAGCCCATTACAGTTGTAGAAGAAGTAGTAGTGCCTGTTATTGAAGCCGCACCTGTTGTAGAAGTAGTGCCTGAACCAATGCCTGTGGTTACAGAAGAAGCTCCTGTAAAAATTTCTTGGTACAGAAGAACTGTGGCTCCTGTTTTGAATCAGATACCGGATGTATTATTCCAGTCATTTCGTTATTATTTGGGTCACATACTTGCGTTATTGCTTTTATTCATCATAGCCAGAGGCATTGAAATTGGATTGGATTATAAAGAGCATGGAGAACCTGAATTTTTCAAACAAGTAATTCTGTATGGCTTAGCGAAAGACGTTGCATTCATGTCCTCGTTAACCATTTGGTGTTTTGTTCCATTTACACTCATCTATGTATTGAGCAAAAAAGCAGCACATATTAGTTTTATCGTTTTAGGTTCACTTGCTGTATTAATTCAGTTGGCATTGTCACAATACTTTATACAATCATTTGTACCCTTGGGCGCTGATCTCTGGAGTTATTCATGGGCAGATATTCAGCAAACAGTGGGTGCATCCGGTGGATTATCATGGATTGCCATAACGGGCTTAGTTATCTCGATCACTTTATCCATTTTTGTCTTGATAAAGCTTCCAAAAAGATTGCTTGCAAATGATGGTATCGCTGTATTTTTTATTCTGATGATTGTGACTGCAGGTATTAGAGATTTGAATAAAGTTGCTGCCGAACTCCAACCCGGAAGAGAATACAGCAATAATTTATCAATCAACAAATCTTATTATTTCTATTCATCCAGCTTCCAGCGATTTTTTCCGAAAGATTTGGAAGAAGATATTTATCGTGACGATTATCAATCAGACAATATACTTGCTGATACGGAAATTGATACCAAGAATTATCCATTTCTACATAAATCAGATAGTACTAAAAATGTGTTGGGCAGTTTCTTTTCACGGGAAGACTCTATACCCCCGAATATTGTCATACTCTTGGTGGAAGGATTGGGTAGGGCTTTTAGTAATCAAAATGCCTATTTAGGTAGCTTCACTCCTTTCCTTGACTCTCTTTCAAATAAAAGTTTATACTGGGAGAATTTCCTAAGCACAGGTGGAAGAACCTTTACAGTACTTCCTTCATTATTAGGTTCACTTCCTTTTGGAAGTAGTGGATTCAATGAATTAGGCGATCAAATGCCAGCACATTTGTCAATTGCTAATTTGCTTAGATACAATGGCTATAAAACTTCATTCTTTTATGGAGGCGAGGCTTCTTTTGATAATATGGAAGCTTTTTTGAAAAAGACGGGAGTAGAAAAAATCTATGATGAAAGAAGCTTTAATGGATCCAAATACCAAAAACTCCCTGCCTCCTCATCCGGTTTTAGTTGGGGCTATGATGATGAATCTCTTTTTAAACACGTATTGGCTAAATCTGAGGATGATAGCTTACGATCTCAGTTGAATATCATCTTAACTGTAGCAACACACAGTCCATTCCTGATCAATAATCAGCAAGAATACCTGAATCGTTTTGAAAGAAGAATGGGTGAATTAAAGTTTGCTGAGGTACAAAAAAGAAATTATCGAAAATACCAAAATCAGTACTCCAGTATTTTATATGTAGATCACGCGATTCGACAATTTATCAATGAATACAGTAAAAGAAAAGATTTCAAAAGAACAGTATTCATCATAACAGGCGACCATCGTATGCCTGAAATACCTATGAGTACAAAGCTGGATCGTTATCATGTTCCTTTGATCATTTACTCTCCTATGCTCAATAAAGCGGAGAAATTTGCAGCCGTTTCCAGTCATTTTGATATTGCGCCAACATTAACTGCATGGTTAAAATACAATTATGGCTTGGCTATGCCGAATATAAATACATGGTTGGGTACAGGTATTGATACAGGTAAAGTATTCCGAAACAATCACTCTATTCCACTAAAACAAACAAAGCCTGACTTAATTGACTATGTTAGGGGTTCATATATGCTCAATGGGGATGATCTATTTAAGATCTATGGAAATATGGATTTAGAACCGGATCCAACAAATGATAAGAAGTTTCAGCTGAAATCTTCATTTAATCAATTTAAGAGAAAGAATCTTCAGTTCATGCAAGAAAAGAAACTAATTCCTGATAGTCTTATTCAGAAATATACCCGCTATTAATTCTTATCTTTTTTGATACTGTCATAATAATCATTCAGTATAGTAGTTACTAGAGGACGGTACAAACGCCAAAAGAAACTTTTACGTTCGAGTGGTTCTCTTTCTGTATACATCATCCATTTGAATAAAGCCACTCCTTTGAAATAAGAGGAAGAGAGTGAAATAGGATTATCACAGAAATCCGCTGAAAAATAAAAGAACCGATAATCGGAATTCATGTGTGTAGTGATCGCCGGAAAAGTTGAAGGTATCTTGTATTGCGCCAATTCCGCCTGTCCGGCCTCATTCACATCTATTCTGAAATCTGAGATTACATGATTCACATTTTGATTGACACTGATGATATCGAACCAAAAAGAGTATTTCATTTTTTCCGGCATACCATAATGATTCACTCCTTCTTGAGAAGCGTAAATATAGGGTAGTCCGTTTTTCAGATGCTTTTCATTTTCCAGAATCACTACTAGATCATTGTCTGCATTAATAAATGCTACTCCGCCTTTTCTAAAAGGCCATTGATCATTATGTGTTCTTTTATAATTCTTGATGAGCCAGCTAGGTAATTCCTTGTTCACGGTTGTGTCAAAAGATTCAAAATATCGACCAATCCAACCTGACCAGTGAATACCAAAAATTTGTTCAAATTTATTTCTGATAGCGGGATCTGTTGGAGAACCAATAGAGTTAAACTCGGTGATGATGAGTTTTCTTTTTTGTTTCATTAACTCCAGAAAATAGAGATCCTGTTTACTCATGCCGCCATATACGATACCGGATCTGTCTTGTATATTACCTTGCTTAAACCATTCATTTCGAAAAACACCATAAGCATCTGTAATATAAGCTGCATCAGCATCTACACTCAATTTCTCTAACTGTGTAGAATCAAATCGTTCCAATCCTTTGAGCTTATACTTTTCATCTTCCAATGGGAAAAAGCCAAAATAATCTTTACTGGGCTCATAGCGATCGGTATTGTTTTTCAAAAATTTTTCCTGATTCAATATCCAATGCAAAGAGAGGTGTTCTTGTCCGGGATGTTCCACAACCGTTTTATCAACAATAGCAATCAGCAATTTTCTACCGGGCAGAAAAAACCAAACTACCAGCATCCAGAAAGGCAATAGGAATATCACAATAGCGAGTAACCCTCGCCAAGAAATTTTAATAGGGGATTTTTTATTTAAAACCTTCTCAGACATCCAATACTGAATTGATATTGATTACCGATTGTTTTCGGCAGGTACTCTTGGTTCAACCAACTGCCATCAATAGTGAGTACATTGAATTTGGCAAACTTTTTTCTGAATATAAACCCTGCTTTATAAGAAGTTAGTTGCTGTACGCCATTTAATTGAATAACATTGAGCCTATCGTCGGGAGAAACACCATAACCGATATTGAAGCCTAACATATCATCAGCACTGGCATAATAGTAACGAGCAGATAAATTATAAGAAGAAGAAACCGTACTAGTAAAAGTACTAGGTGTTATATAGGCTCTTGCACCAAAGAGCCAACTCTTATAATATTTACCAATATATCCAGTATACACATAAGTAGGATCTCCTGAAAATTTTAGATAACGTACGCCTAATTCTGCTTCATAACTTTTAGGAAGATTTGCATACAAAGAAAATCCTCCACGCCAATGCGGAAAAACACCAATATTATCAGAATAAGCCAACCCTACATAACTATAAAAAGTATTGGAAATACGCGGATAGGCTTCTAACTCATATTGATATCCATTTGACGCAAAACGATTGGCATAATTGAATCGCCCGATGATAGAACCGATACCGGTATTTCTGCCATAGTCTACACTCACCATATGCCATGGATCAGTAAACTGTTTATCGAAGGTTACAAAATCATAGCTCACCCCAATTCTGTTTTTCACTGCATTTTCTCTGATACGATTCGCCAATGCTCTGGCTTCCGTATTGTTTTTATTCAGTGATAATACTACCTGAACTGCTTTATCCGCTTCATTGAATCGTCTCATGGAGTTCAATACCCTTGCTTTCTTCAGATGTAACCCTTCTGATTTAGGATTATACTTAATGCCTTCTTCACAAATGGTTAATGATTTTTCATCCTCATCATTCCAGAATGTCATATCAGCATATGCCATGCATGCATCTTCATAACCTGGATTTTGTTTCAAAACTTCTTCAAAACAAATTCTCGCACTATCATAGTTTTTTGTCCAGGTATAGATCCTTCCTAAAAAAACACGCAGATCAGCATAATTAGGGCTTTTTTCTATGGCTTTATACAAATAGGTTTTAGCCTGCGGATAATTATCTTCATCGAATGCGGCTTTACGTGCAGCTTTTAATAATCCATCTGAACTGCTAGTATCTATTTGAGCAACAACTGGAGATACCGAAATGGCTAAGGCCACAAAAAGAATTCGGCTTATGTTCACAATAAAAGACATACGATAATATTAATCATCAGGATTTTCCTAATCGTGTCATGAGTCTTTTCACACGAATAGAAAGTTCGTTCAAACTAAATGGCTTGGTGATATAATCATCGGCACCTAATTCAAAAGCTTCCATTACTACTTTTTCCTGCTCCATAGCAGATAAAATAATAATGGGTACTTGCTTTTCTCCTTTTTTTAGCATCGCTGTTAACTCCAAACCCGATGCGTAAGGCATCATAATATCTGAGATAACCAAGTCAGGTTGCTCAGATTCAATCTTTGATATGGCTTCTCTTCCGTCTATTGTAGCAATAACGTCATAACCCTCTTTTTTAAGCTTGAGCTCAATTGTTTTTAACAACATGGGTTCATCTTCTGCAACCAGGATTTTCATATTTGTCTTTCAGACTTTAAGATACTTAATAAAAATACAAGATTTCGGGTTATCGACCCATGATCTGCTCTTTTTCGTCTATCAATTGGGTTTTCATCTGATCAAATAGAGTACAGACTTCTGTTACTTTAGCCGGTATCTGATCAATGTCTATTCGCTCTCTTGCACCCGATTCAATTTTTCCTAATAATTCAGAAATGTGGGTTGCTTGCAACATAGCAAGCGCCCCTTTCAATTTATGCGCCAACTGGTAAAGGGCATCCCATTCTGCTTTTTTGGACAGTTCAGCAAGCTCGGTCATTTGATCAGGCGTATTTTCCAGGAATAAGTTCAATACATCCAATAGCGAGTCTTTGTCGTCCAGACCTTCGAGTAAAGAGAGGTCATATAGTTTCTGGCTATTCATGGCATCATGGTTATCAGGTTCAATTTTCTCTTTGATGAGCAGTCGTATCAATCTTTTGTAGAGATCATCAAAATCAAAGGGTTTCAGCATGAAATCATTCATCCCGACTTGTACTGAACGTTCACGATCATCTTTTAATGCGGTAGCCGTCATGGCGATGATAGGGATTTGCAATTGTAAAGTTTTCCTGATGTATTCCGTTGCTTCATACCCATCCATCACCGGCATTTGAAGATCCATGATGATCAAATCATATTCGTTCTTCTTTTGTTCCAAAAGATCAATGGCTACCCTGCCATTATTGGCAATATCCACGGTTCCACCTACTTTTTTCAAAACATAACTTACCAGTTTTTGGTTGACTTCATTGTCTTCCACCACCAGAAAGTGTTTATCCTTTAAGAGCTGTGATTCATCTTTTTCTCCTGATGAACCTTGTTGTACTTCATACGGAACCTGGATAATGAATTCAGCACCACCACCTGACTTATTCGCAAATTGGATGGTTCCTCCTTGTAACTCTAGTAGTCCTTTACAAATGGATAAGCCCAATCCGGCACCACCATAATTTCTGGCGATCTCCGGACCCGCCTGCATAAATGGCTCAAAAATGATGTTTATCTTTTCATCCGGCACACCTATTCCGGTATCAGATATGGTGAATCGAAGGGTAGCTTTATTGGCATTCTGTTGAGCTACTTCTGTCTTTATGCGAACTTCTCCGCTAACTGTAAACTTCACGGCATTACCAATGATGTTCACCAACACCTGATTCAAACGATAGGGATCTCCAATAACAGTTTCCGGTAGTCCAATATCATGATCAAAAATGAGTTCCAATTCTTTTTGTGCTACTTCATGCTCAAACTGAGATTTGACCTGACTCAGCACATCTCTAATTTGAAATGGCACTTTATCTAGTGTGATTTTCCCGGCTTTGATCTTGGAAAAATCAAGAATATCATTCACGATGACCAACAGATTGTTCACTGATCTTTTGATCATAGACGTGAATTCCTTTTGCTGGCTATTAAGTTCTGTCTGCAATAGCAAATTCGTCATACCCTGAATACCATTCATCGGCGTTCGAATCTCATGACTCATATTCGCCAGAAACTGTTCTTGCAACTGTTTGGCTTCTTCTGCATTTTTTCTTGCTTCTATGAGTTTCTGCTGATACAAAACCCTGTCTGTAATATCTGTAGCAATACCACCAATACCGAATATTTTTTTCCTATGATCTAGCAGCGGAAACTTGATCACTAATAGGTTTTTTCTTCCTTCCGGACCAAAGATCCACTCTTCACTTTCTACCGGCTTACGGGTACTAATGACTTCTTCATCCAAACGTTTGTAATGATCGCCGGTTTCTTTCTCACTGAAATCATAATCTGTTTTGCCGATTACCATCTCATCCGTAACACCCATTACTTCTTTAAATCGCTTGTTGATATTGATGTATTTTCCATCTAGACCTTTGATAAAAATGAGGGAAGTGGTATTCTCTAATATAGCTTCTAGTCTTAGTTGGTTTTCTTTTCTTCGTTGTTCCGATTCTTTGAGTTCTAACTCTATTTTCTTTTTCTCCGTAATATCTCTCACCATGCACTGAAAGCCTTGTATCATTTCATCTTTAAAAATGAGTTGAGATGTTTGTTCTACCCATTTTTGATTACCGGCTTTTGTTCTGATCACAAACTCTAGTGAAGTAGAAGCTGTTTTACTTTGAAACTGTTGTGTATAATGATTGAACACTTGTTGCATCCAGGAAGGATGCAATAGAAATGAAAAATCTTTTCCGATGAGTTCTTCCACAGAATACCCTGTCAAATCTCCTACTTGTTGATTTGCGAATGTGATGATGCCATTAATATCTGTAGTATACATCACCATACTGGCATTCTCAATAAGATTTTTGTAACGTTCATCACTGTAGCCAACACTTTCTTCGGCTTTTTTTCTACGGGAGATATCTCTATTGAGTTGCACAATCAATGACAATACAATAATAAATGCAATGATGGCGCCAATGATGGCTGCATAGATACTATTTGAATAATTTTGTGCATTTGCTTGTAATCTTTGACCAAGAACAGCTTCACCACATACCGTTAACCTATTGAGAATATTATATATAGCCTGAGACTGTTGTGGTCCTTCACCGGTTGAGGAGAGCCTTTTTTTAATAATTTCCTTTGTCGCGCTATCAATAAGTACTGCTTTTTGGAAGCGCTCTTTATTCTTGACAAGCTCTTCTAATGTGCTTAATGATGAAGAAGAGAAAGCTGTGTCATTTTTAGTTTTAGATACTATTTGCGCAAATAAAGTATTTGTCTTTCCATGCAGCTGCTCTATAATGGGTTGCCAGTTTTTATCATTCGTAATCAACAAGCTTCTTGTAGCTGACTCAGCTTGTCCCAGCGAGCTTTTTAATTCAGCAATATCTTTTAGAACAGAATAAGTAAAGTCAACAGAGATCCTGGTTTTATCAAGGTCTTTTTTGATGAGATAGAGCACAACACCAAAACTTATCAATGTAAGTACAGCAAAAAAGAACAACCATCGAACCCTTCCATGCATTACTACCGATCTGTTTTTGTTATTCTTGCTCATGCTGACATTGTTCGTAAAATGATCTTGGGGGTATTGTAAAGATAAAGTTTTGCCCTTTGGGAACAGCATCCATCTGACCGGCACAGTATTAAAAATACCTTATTGTTGATGCAGGTATTGCTCGGCTCTTATTAAATCTTCAGGTGTATCAATCTCAACCCCCATGTATCCGGTCACCACCATCTTAATGGGTATGCCATATTCTAGATAACGTAAGCATTCAATTTTCTCAGCGGCTTCCAATGGCGTCATTGGCCAGTTGGTAAAATTGATCAGTGCTTCTTTCCGAAATGCATACACACCAATATGTTCATAATAAGTAATGGCTGCCTCTGTACTTCTTGGATAGGGAATCACACTTCTTGAGAATAATAGGGCATTATTGTTTCTATCCACCACCACTTTTACATAATTAGGATCTTGAACGAATGCTTGGTCCTGCAGCACTTGCATCAGTGAAGCTACCTGTACAGACTTCCCTGATTCCCCTTCAAAAACATGCAATAATTTTTCCAAGGGCGCTTTTTGAACAAAAGGTTCATCCCCCTGCACATTTACAACAATATCCATATCCATATTTGCTACAGCTTCTGCAATTCGGTCGCTACCGCTCTCATGCGGCTTTTGACTCATGATGGCCTTACCGCCATTGGAGACTATTTCCTGATAAATAATATCACTATCTGTTACCACATATACTTCGTTAAACAACCCCGTCGCCAAAGTATTATCATAAGTATGTCTAATAACCGGCTTGTTCCCCAATACCTGCATGAGTTTTGCAGGAAAACGAGTAGCGGCATATCGGGCAGGAATAAACGCTGCGATCTTCATGAAACTATTTTCAGCAAAGATGAGCTTTTCTTAGGTTTAGTAATCGGTCTTTACAGATCGGTCAAAAGGTATTTTCAATTGGTAGGAAAGATCTTCATCCGTACGATCGTCCAGAACATCCAATCCATAGCGCAACTGTTCAACGGGTGTATAGTTAAAAGTGCCAAAGAGTCTGTCCCAGATCGAAAAAATATTGCCATAATTAGAATCCGTTTGCGGACGTACATAATGATGATGCACTTTATGCATATCCGGAGAAACAATGACCCAACTGATGGCTTTGTCTAACCATAAAGGCAATCGAATATTGGCGTGATTAAATTGTGATAATACCGCACTCAGACTTTGGTACATCATCACCAGCCACATGGGTGCACCACAAACCAACACGCCAATGGTTGTGAAGATCGCACGAAACACACTCTCTCCCGGATGATGACGATTAGCGGTAGTAGTGTCTACATGGGTATCTGCATGATGTACCATATGGAATTTCCACATCCACTTAAACTTATGCTCAATAAAATGAATGAACCAAGCGCCAATCAAATCCAATAACAATAATCCACCGACCATGAATATCCATACAGGCATTTCTACGAGTTGAAGCAATCCAAATTGATGAGCAACAGCCCAGTCGCTGGATTTGACGATCACCAAAGCAAAAGCAAAATTGATGACAATGGTAGTGATGGTAAAAAAGATATTAATGGACGCGTGTTTCCATTTATTGTACCGAAAACCAAAAAGCGGAATCACGCCCTCTATCAACCAAAAAAAAGTGATCCCTCCGGCAAGAATCAATGCACGGTGCAAACTGGGAATGGTATCAAAATATTGAATGATGTTCTCAAGCATGGTTAACAATTGTATACTCACTAATGTACAAATTAATCAGCAGCGCGCGTTTGCTTGTATAAAAAAGTCCCACTCGAACAGAGCAGGACTCAAACATATCTTTAGAAATGATTAGTTGTTTAACATCAACGGCATTACCAGCATTAGTAGATCTTCCCCTTCTGCTTGTTCTGTAGGTTTAATCAACCCTGCTTTGGTAGGGGTTGACAATTCCATCTTTACATCTTCCGTATCTGCAGCACTTAGCATTTCAATCAGGAATTTGGCATTGAATGCAATTTGAAGGTCTTCGCCATCGTATTGACAGCTCATACGCTCATTTCCTTCAAAACTAAAGTCGATATCCTGAGCCGCCATTTGTAACTCACTTCCTGTAATACTCAATGCTACTTGATTGGTGCTTTTGTTACTGAATACATTTACTCGGCGTAAAGCATTTTGAAAATCCGCTTTATTGACGATCAGTTTGTATGGATTATCGGCAGGGATCACCACTTTATAATCAGGGAAACGCGCATCAATCAATCGACAGATCATTTGAGTAGATCCATGATTCACAAAAAGATGATTGCTGTTATAACTCACAGTGATGGCATCATCGTTATCCGGCAAAGCGTTCTTTAATAGGTTCAATGGTTTTTTTGGAACGATGAATGAATCTGTTTTGGAAGCATGTGCATCTGTTCGCTTATATCTTACCAGACGATGTGCATCGGTAGCCACAAATTGAACCCCATCTTTAGAAAGTTCAAAGAAAACACCTGTCATAGCAGGTCTAAGATCATCATTACTTACCGCAAACAAGGTTTTATTGATGGCGGTCAGCAATCCGCTACTGGTCATATCAAAACCTGTGGTATCGTCTGCTGCAGGTTCTTTGGGGAAATTATCCGGATTTTCACCCATGACCTTATACTTACCATTATCGCTGGTGATTTCCACCGCAAAATTCTTGTCAATATTGAATGTAAGTGGTTGATCTGCAATGTTTTTTAACGAATCCATGAGGATTTTAGCGGGAATACAAACCTTTCCATTGGCCTTACTTTCTACATCCATTTGAACACGCATGACGGTTTCCAGATCGGTTGCTACAACACTCAATTTCTTATCCTGAATTTCAAATAGGAAATCTTCCAGAATGGGTAATACGGTATTGGCATTAATAACACCGCTGATCTGTTGCAGGTGTTTCAAAAGAGAGGAGGAAGAAACGATAAATTTCATTCTGCTGAATTTAGATACGCAACAAACCTAAGGCAAAATGTTAACATTCCGTAACCAAAATTCAGGGGTTATCCGGACAAGAAAAATAGATTGTGAATGAGTTGTGGATTGGATCAGGAAACAGAGCCGATACCCTCTAACAATTCCTGATAACGCACGCGTGTAATGGGCTTTACAATATAATCTGTCACTGAGTTGTATTGTCGAGAGCGGCGGATATCTGCATCATCAACAGAAGAGCTTACCACATATAAAGCCATGGATTTGGGAAACTGGTTGCGGATCTTTTCATATTCTTCGAGGAACTCCCAACCATTCATGATGGGCATATTGATATCCAGAAAAATAACATCCGGTAAATTCGCAGGATCTTTGCTGTTTTCCCCGGAGAAAAAAGCGATGGCTTCGCTGCCATCATAAAAAGAGCGGATATCTTTGGTCATACCCGTCGCCTCCAGCATTTTCTTGGCGGTGAACTGATAGATCTTATCATCATCTATCAAACAAACGGTATGTTGTATCTGACTCATTTGGGATGTATTTCCGAAAACGTTTCCGGACAATAACAAATATAATTAATAAAACAGTAATTTAATCAGCTCTCATGTTTTCGAAAAGACTAACTCCCGAGCAGGCATGGCAAAAGATCAAACATTTTTGTGCCTATCAGGAAAGATGTCACTTTGAAACCAAAGAAAAGCTATTTGGCTTTGGGCTCTCCAAAACCGATGTTGAGACCCTTATTAGCAGACTTATAGAGGAAGATTACCTAAATGAAGCTCGTTTTGCTGCACAATTTGCGGGTGGACATTTCAGAATAAAAAAATGGGGGCGCGTCAAAATCGTCTATGCTTTGAAGCAAAAAAGAGTGAGTTTGGTCAATATTAAATCTGCCTTAAAAGAAATTGATGAGGAAAATTATAAGGCGATTTTAATGAAGTTGGCTGAAGCTAAATGGAAATTATTGAAACATGAACAATATTTAAACCGACAAGCAAAGACTTCTCAATACTTAATGAATAAAGGATATGAGCCAACCTTGGTTCAGGAAACAATTCAACAAATTCGTCGTTCTGCAAAAGATTAATTTTATCTTAGTAGCATCCTCTCTTGAAAACACTATATGCGCTTTTGGTTTCTGATTATATGTTTTGCCTTATCCTGTCTTTCGCATGCACAGGAAAAAAAATTCTTGCGTAAGGAACTTTCATTTACAACTGACAACGACGCTTTTTTACTGAAAAAAAAAGACGCTTATTATACCAATGGTTTTTTTGTACAATATCGTTTTGCCGATACTACCACTGTTCGGAAAAAAGTACATACATGGGAAATCGGGCAGATGATTTTTACGCCTTTGTCTAAAAAAGAAACCATTGCAGATATTGATCGTCCTTATTGTGGTTACTTATTTGCCCGGTATAGTCAAACTATTGCTAGTGCAAAAGACGCAATATTGCAGTGGCATGGTACTTTAGGAGTAGTTGGTAGTGCTTCTCTTGCAGAAAAATTGCAGAATGAATATCATAAGTTGTTGGGGTTTCTTCGCTTTAAAGGATGGGAATATCAAGTAAGAAATGCCATTGGCTTAGATGCAGGTATCTCCTATGCTTTTACTGCGCTTTCCTTTAATGATTTGTTCAAAATTGTACCTATTGCACAAGCAAATTTGGGTACCACATTCACCAATGCCAAAATAGGTATGGTTTTGTCTGCAGGAAGTTTCGAAAAAAACAACAGTAGCATTCTGTTTAATACAAGAGTGAACAACGGAACTTCCGTACCTCAAAAGAAAACAGAAATTTTTCTATACGCCTATCCATCTATTACTTATCAGGCATACAATGCTACTTTACAAGGCGGACTATTACACAAAGGTACAGGCGCTGTGCTCGCAGACCCCAAACCTTTTGTATTGGAACAGCGATATGGCATAGCATACGCTGAGGAAAGAATCAGTACCAAAATTGAATTGATCTATCAATCAAAAGAAACCGACAGACAAACACGTGCTCAGGTTTATGGTTCTCTTCAAATTGGCTATCGCATGTTTTAAAACAGCAGTTTCTAGTTAACTTGCATACATGTCATCACTTCATATCTCTTTGATACAAACCAAGCTTTTTTGGGAAGACAAAACTGCCAACTTATTGATGCTGGAAGAAAAGATCAACAGCATTTCACAAAAAACAGAGATCGTTGTATTGCCTGAAATGTTCAGTACAGGATTCAGCATGAACCCATCTTCCTTGGCGGAAAAGATGGATGGACCTACTATTGAATGGATGAAAAAGATGGCAGCTGAAAAAAAAATTATTCTGACAGGAAGCCTCATCATTCAAGAAAATAATCAATTTTTTAATCGGCTATTGTGGGTATTACCCAATGGTACGATTGGTCATTATGATAAGCGTCATCGATTTGCTTTTGCGGGAGAAGATCAACATTATTCCAACGGACATAAAAGACTCATTGCGCAGGTAAAAGGATGGAAGATCAATTTACAGATCTGTTATGATCTACGTTTTCCTGTTTGGGCCAGACAACAATCGGATGATGAGCCGGAGTATGATGTGCTTTTGTATGTAGCCAATTGGCCTGAAAGAAGAAGCCATGCTTGGAAAACATTACTTACCGCGCGTGCCATCGAAAACCAAGCCTATGTAGTAGGTGTGAATCGTGTAGGTGAAGATGGCAATGGTATTTATCATAGTGGCAACAGCATGGTCGTTGATCCACTCGGTGAGGTATTGTATCACAAAGAACATGAGGAAGATATTTTTACCATCATACTTGAAAAAAACACATTGACTGAAATCAGAAATAAATTTCCTTTTTGGAAAGATGCAGATGATTTTCACATCACTCAAGACTAGACCATGGCAGAACGTAATACTTATTATGCAAACCGATTATTTACAGGAAGCAAATGGCTGAATCAATATGTAGTTGTTACTGAACGTGGTGCCATTATTGATATTCTTCCTGCTACTGCTATTCATGAGCCATACACTGCACAGTTCTCATTGATGGCGCCGGCATTCATGGATATTCAAATTTACGGAGCTTATGATCGTTTACTTGCTGTGTATCCGGAAGTAACTTCGTTGGAACGTCTATATGAGTATTGCAAAAAAGGGGGTGCCGCTTATTTTCAACCCACCGTTGCCACTAATAGTTACGAAGTATTCAAAAAATGTATTGATGCCGTTCGCGCTTACAAACAAATGGGTGGTAAAGGCTGTATTGGTTTACACGTAGAAGGTCCGTGGATCAATCCGGTGAAGAGAGGAGCACATCAAGAGCAATACATTCACGCCCCTACATTGGAGCAAGCACGTGAACTACTGGAATATGGCAAAGGTGTTATCACCATGATCACACTTGCGCCGGAGGTTTGTAGTCAGGAAGTATTATCCCTGATTCGTTCTTATGGTATCGTGATCTCTGCCGGACACAGCAACGCTACTTATGAAGAAAGTATGTTGGCATTTAAAAACGGAATAGGTGCGGCAACTCATTTATTTAATGCCATGAGTCCTTTACATCACCGTGAGCCGGGATTGGCAGGTGCTATTTTAGACCATGAAACAGTGATGTGCAGTGTGGTACCCGATGGTTATCATGTTGACTTTGCTGCCATTCGTATTGCCAAAAAACAAATGAAGGAAAGATTATTCGCTATTACGGATGCTGTTACCAATACGACTACCGGACCCTACCCACATGCACTCAAAGGCGATTATTATGAATCGGATGGTGTATTAAGTGGGTCTGCTTTGAACATGGTGAAGTGCGTACAAAATCTGGTACATAAAGCCAATATTCCACTGGAAGAAGCTTTCCGAATGGCCAGCCTCTATCCTGCACAAGTAATGGGCTTAGCACACAGAAGTGGAAGAATTGAAAAAGGATACAACACTGCATTGACAGGGCTTAGTGAAACGTTAGATGTAATCGAGGTGGTTGATGGTCCATAGTCGATAGTCCATAGCAAATGGCTCATGGCAAATGGTTAAAAAGGAAGAGGCAGTATCAGACTTTGATACCGCCTCTTCCTTTTACTATGGACTATAAGCCATCAGCTATGAACTATCGACCATGGACTATCGACTATGGTCTATCATCCTCCTCACTTCACGCAACTTAATATCATATCCTTCACGAATAGCTTTTGAAGAGGGTTTGATAAATGTGTCCGGCATGATGCCTCTTCCTTTAGGTCTATTTTTGTCGATCACCAAACGATATAAAGGCAAACTCACTATGAGTCCGGAATGGGGCAATGTGATCTTGGGAATATGCATGGCTGAATTACCATAATATCCACCGCCACTTTCTTCTCCCAACACTTTTACATTCGACTGTCCTTGTAAATGCGATATGAACATGGTAGCTGCAGAAAAAGTATAACCACCTTGTATCAAATACAGTTTGCCATCATAGTGATATTTTGTAGCCGGTTTATACTGATGTTGTTCATACCTACGGTAATGAATTTTTCCATCTTGCATTTTCTTTCCGCCAAAATTCATTGCTAACCAATAGATAAATGATGGTTTGATATATCGGCTGTATTGCATTCGCCTACTGAATGCCACAATGCTATCGCCTACTTTAAAAGGTTGGTTGATGAGGTATCTGGTCAAATCAATACTATTGCCAACATTACCGCCACCGTTTTCCCTTAAGTCTATCACCAGGTTTGCAATAGAAAGACGATTCAAGGTTTTGAAACTTCGCCTGAAAAACGTTTTGAGTCTTCCTCCTGAAAAAGTGGTTAAACGAATAAAAGCAGTACTATGTAAAGTATCAATCACCATCGAACGCTTATTTAACAAGCGGAGTTTTCTCAATTCTCTGCGTGTTAATGTGGGTGTTGCTTCGCGTATTTGTTTTTTTGTGGTGTCTGTTATTGGACGATATGCTTTGATACTGGCTTCTTTCTCTTGTCCAATTGAATCTATGTATTTGATAACATATATCGAATCGCCATCACCCCAAATGGTTTTATACCAACCAGGAAAATTACCACTGATGACCTGACTTTTATGATTGGTGATATATCCATCTGTACTGATATATTGGTAAATGGTATCTAAAATCTCTACAGGTGATCTTCCATTGATAGCCGTTACAATGGTTCCTCTTTTGAAAATTGAATCATTATTATAAGCACTACCCAATACTACCAAGCTATCATCCCAAGCCTTTAATGCCAATGGAAATTGAGGAAAGCGGTAGCGGTTGGCTATTTTACCATACGCTTTTGAAAATCGAACAGTGGTATGCCCACAACGAATGGTTGCAATGAGTTTAGATAATCGGTTTTTATACTCTACTTCATTCAGTGAATCGGTAATACCTGCAATGGTTGTTTCAAAATAATAATCGATACTGTCTTTAGATGTGTACCAATATAAACTTGGGTGATTTGCTTCCAGCACTTTTTTAAGAATCCGAATATCTTCCTTTAAATCTGCCGCTGCCATTTTAGGAAGTGGAGGAAAAAAGTTTTGCGCAGATGCTGATGCTGAAACAATCAGCATAAAAATAACCGGTATCAATCTTCGGATAAAATTCATAAATTTCTACTGCTGAAAAGCATTCCATCCTTGTGCAGTAATATCAAAACTGTTTCCTCCTTTGGTCAATAGCTTACAACCCTCCTCGAGTTCAGCCATGTAACCAATTACACTGATGTCTTCATTGAGTGTAATTTTGTCATAGTCCTCTTGTTTCAGTGTAAAGATGAGCTCATAATCTTCTCCGCCATTCAATGCACAAACAGTTGGATCTAATCCAAATTTGAAAGCTGCTTTTCTGCTATCTTCTGCTATAGGTAGCTTTTCTTCATAAATACGACAACCCAATGCACTTTGTTTACAGATATGTAAAATTTCACTGCTAATACCATCGCTTACATCCATCATAGCAGTAGGAACAATATTATTTTGTTCAAAAAAATCAACGATCTCTTTTCGAGCTTCCGGTTTTAATAATCGCCCTACGATATAACTTTCGTTCTCTAGATCAGGTTGAATTTTTGGATTTTCAAGATAAATCTTCTTCTCTCTCTCCATCAGTGTAAGTCCCAGATAAGCTCCTCCCAAATCGCCACTCACGCAAATCAAATCGCCTTTTGAGGCAGTACTTCTTTTTACAAATTTTTCTGGCGCCACTTCTCCAATAGCAGTGACTGATATAACAAATCCTTTTGTAGAGGAAGAAGTGTCGCCACCAATGAGGTCTACTTTATGTTTTTCACAAGCAAAATGAACGCCTTCATAAAATTCAGTAACTGCTTCCAAACTAAAACGATTACTGATACCAATACTCACGGTGATTTGTGTTGGCGTTGCATTCATCGCATAGATATCACTCAGGTTCACCATCACTGCTTTGTAACCCAGATGCTTCAATGGCGTATACATCAAATCAAAATGAATACCCTCCAGTAATAAATCGGTGGTAATCACTGTTTGTTTGCCGAAATGATCAATCACAGCTGCATCATCACCTACACCCAAAATTGTTGACGCATTATGCGTCTCAAAATTTTTGGTAAGGTGTTCGATCAATCCAAATTCACCCAAACTCGCTATTTCTGTTCTTGCTTCACTCATAATCAAGTATAAATAATGAATAATGAATGTCGAATATTCAATTTCGAAATTGAATATTTGACATTCTTAATTTCCAACAGGACCCCCATTTACAATCGCTACCAGTTCGTCATGTATTTTGCCGTTGGTGGCTATGATATGTGGTTGGTAAGGTGAGTAATGATCCCCTTTAAAGTCGGTCACTTTACCTCCTGCTTCTTCCACCATTAAAAATCCGGCTGCACTATCCCAAGCTTGTAATTTATGTTCATAAAAACCATCAAAACGTCCGGCAGCAACCCAACACAAGTCAATAGCAGCACTACCCAATCTTCTAACCGGAACGCCTTTTCGGATCAGCTTTTCAAATACTTGTAGCGGACCGTTTTCCATATCTAAATAAGTATAAGGAAACCCTGTCACCAAACAACTTTTAATGACTTCCGTTTTATCACTCACCTGAATTTTTTTATCATTCAATGTAGCACCAAATCCTTTTTGAGCGAAGTAAAATTCATTGATGAATGGATTATACACAGCACCGAGTATCATTTCACCATCTTGTTCAATACCAATACTCACACAACAAATGGGAATACCGTTTGCAAAATTTACAGTACCATCAATGGGATCAATAATCCATTTATAAGAAGAGTCTTGAATAATTTCCCCTGTTTCTTCACTCAGAATAAAATGATCAGGAAAGTCTTGTCGGATGACCTCAAAAATGGCTTTTTCAGCAGCATGATCTGCTTCTGTAACCAGGTTATTGACTCCTTCCTTATTGCTGATCGTAAATTGTCCGTTGAAAAAGTGTTGTAATTGTGCGGCTCCTGCCTCGGTTGCTTTGATAAGTGTTTGTTTCAACATAGGGCAAAAATAACGAACCTGCGGTTAAGGGACAAGAAACAAGGTCCAAGGAACAATCGGGAATATGGTGCTTGTGAGTATTATTGCATATTGAAAACCATCATTTGACACTCAGTATCATTATAGTTAATTACAATGTGCGTGCTTTTTTAGAGCAGTGCATACGTACTGTATTGATTGCTTCTCACAATATCAATACTGAGATCATTGTAGTAGATAATGGTTCTAGTGATGACTGTATTCCCATTTTACAACCCTTATTTCCGAAAGTACAGTTTATCAGATCGGATATCAATCTGGGTTTTGCCAAAGCCAACAATCTGGCATTGCAAAAAGCTTCAGGATCATTTGTCCTTTTTTTGAATCCCGATACACTGCTAACTCCTTTTGCTTTGGCAACCTGTTTGCAGCATTTTGCTACGCATGAACAAACCGGGGCAATAGGTATTCGGATGATCAATGGGTTTGGGGAATTTTTACCGGAAAGCAAAAGAGCCTTGCCTTCACTTTCAACCGCATTTTTTAAGCTAATTGGATTGGCACGTATTTTTCCTTCTTCCGGTATATTCAATCGGTATGCACTCGGAGATCTTTCTCCACTACAAAACCATCAGGTAGAAGTACTGGCCGGTGCTTTTATGATGGTCCGCAAAAATATTTTGGACACGCTTGGTGGATTTGATACTGATTATTTCATGTATGGGGAAGATATTGATCTGAGTCTGCGCATTTCCAAAAAAGGCTATACACTGCAATACTTAGGAGAGCCTGCCATTGTACATTACAAAGGACAAAGCTCAAAACACAGAACTGTTTTTCATACGGCTATCTTTTTTCAAGCCATGAAAATCTTTGTGCAAAAAAATTATCGTCTGGGTTGGATGCTAATCCCCTTTATTCAGTTGCTCAGTATATGGACGCAATTCAAGAAAAAGATTTCAAAATCCGGTTCAACCGAGGCTTTATTGCAAGCACATAAAAACTTATTGGTTATATGTAAGAAAGATCACGAATCCGATATCCTTTCTGTTCTTGAGCAACAAAACAGGTCTCACTGTTATTTGTCGAGTATACATCTTCATCAACAATCCATCAGTGTGCTTTCTAATAAAATCAGGCAGTATAAAGCGGAACAAATATTGATCCGTATCCCTGATATGGATATGTCGGATGCCATCAGTTTGATGGAAAAAAATAAAGGCATATTTTTTCGGTTTATTTTTGCCAACTCAGCTACCATTAGCTTTAACAATTGAGCGCTCTGTTTTTACAAGCTTTTAATGTAGTTTCGTATATTCACTTAACCCGATTCTGACGATGGCCATTTTCGATATTAAACTTCCCAATAGAATTCTTAAAGCATTAAGACTGCCGCAAAACAATCCGCGCAGACAGCAGATCAGGGTATTAAAAAAGTTATTACGGAAGGCACGATTTACGGCTTTTGGTCAACAATATCGTTTTGATGAGATTTTATTAAGTAAACATCCGGGAAAAAAGTTTCAGGAACTGGTTCCTACTTTCAACTACAATAAAATACATCAGGAATGGTGGCATAAAACACTGGAAGGCATACCTGATATCTGTTGGCCCGGTAAGATTCGCTATTATGCATTGAGCAGTGGCACCAGTGAGGCAGCCAGTAAATATATTCCTGTTACCAATGATTTATTGAGTGGCAATAAACTCGTAATGATTCGTCAACTTTTTAGTTTGAGAAATTATGAGAATATTCCATATAGTTCCATCGGCAAGGGTTGGCTAACCTTGGGAGGCAGCACTGATTTACAAAAAGAAGGTCCGGGTTATTACGCAGGTGACCTGAGTGGTATTACCCAGAAAAAAGCACCTTTTTGGTTTCAGCCATTTTATAAACCGGGAAAAAAGATCGCCAAACAGAAGGACTGGAATAAAAAATTAGAAGAAATCGTTGATAAAGCTCCTGATTGGGATATTGGCTTTATTGTAGGCGTGCCTGCATGGATTCAAATGTGTATGGAGATGGTGATTCAACGATATAAGCTGAATCATATTCACGAGATGTGGCCCAACCTTGCATTCTTTGTACATGGTGGCGTAAGTTTTGAGCCGTATAAAATAGGTTTTGAAAAACTACTTGGTAAGCCCATTACTTATATTGAAACCTATTTGGCTAGTGAAGGTTTTATTGCATATCAGGATCGTCAATTTGCAAAAGGGATGCGATTGGTGACCAGCGAGCATATTTTTATGGAGTTTGTTCCATTTGACGATATCAATTTCAATGCAGATGGTGAAATGATCGACAATCCTGAAGCCTTGATGATTCATGAAGTGGAAGAAGGAAAAGATTATGCATTACTCATTAGTACTTCTGCGGGTACCTGGCGCTATCTCATTGGTGACACGATTCGCTTTGTAGATAAAGACCGTTGTGAAATTGTGATTACCGGTAGAACCAAACATTTTCTGAGTTTGGTAGGAGAACACCTCAGCGTCGATAATATGAATAAAGCAATTCAACTGGCCAGTGAAAAAATGAATATTTCTATTCCCGAGTTCACGGTTGCCGGTGTTCCTTATGAAAGCTTTTTTGCACACCACTGGTATGTAGCCTGTGATGATACCGTTGATAAAAAACAATTATTACAGCTGATTGACGGCGCACTTAAAGAATTGAATGATGATTATGCTGTTGAAAGAAAAAGTGCTTTAAAAGAAGTTTTTTTGGATGTACTCTCGGAACATCAATTCATGGAATTCATGCGCTCTAAAGGAAAAGTGGGCGGACAACATAAATTTCCTCGTGTTTTGAAAGGAAAAATGTTGGAAGACTGGCAAGCTTTTTTAAAAAAAGAATTGGTGACTGAATGAGAATATTATTGACCTTATTATTAGCGGTTTGTCTGCTGCAAGCACAGGCACAAGTACCTAAAGACGCATTGCTAAAAAGAAAAGCACCCGAAAGCTTTCAGGTACTCTTCACAACTACAAAAGGTTATTTTATTTTAGAAGCCTATAGAAGATGGTCGCCATTAGGTGTAGATCGATTGTATCAGTTGGTACTCAGTGGTTTTTACAACAACAATATGATCTACCGTGTAGAACCCAATTATGTGGTACAGTTTGGTATATCTGACAAATTTGAATTGAATTTTTTCTGGGATCGAAAAAAAATTACGGATGAGCCCGTGCTATACCAACATAAAAAGGGAGTTGTAGCTTTTGCGCGTGATGTTGCCAACAGCAGAGCTACACAGCTTTTCATCAATATGGTTGACAATCCAACACTGGATACCACTATTAGTTCCGGTATCAAAGGCTTTTCACCTATTGGTAAAATCATTAAAGGAATGGAAGTGGTGGCGAAGTTCAATGCTCAATACGGCAGACGCATAGTCCCGATACAAGATTCCATATATCTCTATGGTAATGCATACCTGCAAAAAAACTTTCCGGGTCTGGATTACATTATTGCAGCACAGATTATTCGTTGAGTTGATCCACTGGTCAAAGATTCTTCTGATTTTACAATTTTAGCCGTTATTTTCGGCATTTAACCGATACCCCTTCATGATTGCCCCATTTTTAAAAGGAATATTACTGGGTCTTATCCTCAGTATCTCAGTAGGACCTGTGATATTTGCCATCATCAAACAAAGCATTAACAATGGTCATAAAGCAGGTTATTTATTTGTAGCCGGGGTTTCGGCAAGTGATATTTCACTGGTGTTGATCTGTAATTTTTTTACATCCTTGTTCAATACGGCCATATCACATAAAACATCTATTGCTATTGCAGGTAGTATTTTCTTAATCGCCGTTGGTATCTATACGCTGTTCTTTAAAAAAGTACATACGGATGAAGAAAATAATATTGCCGATAAAAAATTCAGGAAAAGAGATTATGCTGCTATTTTTTTATCCGGTTATTTCATGAATACACTGAATCCGGGTGTTTTTCTTTTTTGGTTTGCTTGGACTGCTGCAATACTGGCTGATTCACAAACTGCAGAGCACCCGAATGAATACCGTTTGATTGTTTTTGGTACCTGTTTGGTATTTGTTTTAGTTTCTGATATCCTGAAAGTGGTTTTAGCAGGTAAACTACGCTCCCGATTAACCGCTAAGAATCTACATTACATCAATAAATTATCGGGGTTGATACTCATTGGTTTTGGTATCGCCTTGTGTTGGGGTGCTGTTTCTTTATTGAAACAGGTTTAACAATTCTGCAATTTGGATAACTTGATTTCTGATTATCTTTCCTGAACATGAAACTGCTTTATGCCTTTCTTTTATTGTTATGCATGGAGAAAACATACGCTCAATCCAACATTCTTGTTTTTAAGGAAAAGAACAGAAATGTAAAAAGTTGGGTGAAAGATGACTTCATTCATTTTCAATATATAACTACACAGTGGATGGATGGAAAGATCAAAAAAATCACATCCGATTCTATCTATATCAACGCTTACGTTTTAAGACAGATACCCAATCAATTCGGATTTCCGACTATTGATACTTCTTGGTTTGGTTTAATGGGTATTCATCTATCTGAAATCATTGGTATGCCCGGCAATCGATATAGAAGTGGTATTATTGGCAATGGCACATTATTTCAGATAGGAGGTTCGAGTTATATTTTAATCAATGTACTGAACAGTATCATCAAAAGTGATAACGTATTCCGCAGTGCCAATATTACCAGCATTGGTATTGCAGCAGGTATTGTACTCATTGGTAAGTTACAGTCGCTGAAATACCGGCCTTATATTCGCATTCGTAAAAAATATTCCATGCAGATCATTTCTACGCAAGCGGTTAAATAGTATCTTGTATTGATGGCTGAAAAAAAATCATTTTGGAAAAAATGTCGCCGCATCATTTGGCGAACAACTGTATTTCTATTTCTAAGTTCATTGGCATATATCATCATCTGTAGATGGGTGATGCCACCCATCACCATTACTCAGATTGCCAATAGTTTTTCATATGGATTGAAACGCGATTATATCTCATGGGATCAGTTACCCTATAATATCAAACTTGCTGCTATAGCCAGTGAAGACCAAACTTTTCCGGATCATAGCGGATTTGATTGGGATGCGATTGAAAGAAGTATGAAGCCCAAGAAAAAAGGGAAGAAAACAAAGATTCCACTGGGTGGTGGTGCCAGTACCATTACACAACAAACAGCTAAGAACGTTTTTTTATGGCAGGCCGGAGGTGTAGGGCGATATATCAGAAAAATTCCCGAACTCTATTTTACAAAAATGATTGAATGGATCTGGGGAAAGCAGAGAATTCTAGAAGTATACCTCAATGTTATTGAAACAGGACCGGGTATTTTTGGTGTAGAAGCTGCGTCGCAAAAGTATTTTGGTAAACCTGCTTCGAAATTATCAAGAGCCGAAGCTGCGATGATCATTGCCGGTTTACCCAATCCAAAAAAATTCACACCCAAACCCATGAGCCGAAGGGTAAGTTGGCGTTACCCGCAAATATTGAAACAGATGCAGAATATTGAAGAGGATGCTGATTTACAACAATTGCTCAAAGGAAAATAAACCTACTTACGTATAGCATCTACAGCCACAATCGCCTGTCTTAAGCGCTGATCATAATCGCCACTGATCTCAACCCAAGGAGTAGATTGGTTCATCATAATGTCTCTATAAATATGATACAGCTCTTGTCTGGGTTTTTCATCCGGATATTCGCGTAATTCATCTTGTACCCAAGGGAGATCCGGTTTGCATAAAAGGTATAGATCGTATTGTCGGTTTACAATTTCATCTAAAATAAATTGATGACATTTCTGAAATACATACTCACACCACACTTTCATCACATACATATCCGTATCAATAAAGAGAAGAGGTTGTCGTGCGGATGTTTGCATTGTCCTTGAATTCACCCAAATACCATTGACCATAGACCATGGACCATGGACCATAGAACTAAACTCATCCTCCAAAGCCAGTTGTCCCTTCGCAATGGTGAGTAGATCTTCAAATTTATACTCCGTTCCATTCGTCAACAGATATTCCCGAGCAAATTCAGGGCACCAGGCGGTTGCATAGTGCTGTGCCAGCAACTCACACAACGTGCTCTTGCCGGTAGACTCGGGACCAAGTATGACGACCTTTTGAATCATGAATACTGAATAATGAATCTTGAATGATAATGATTAATTGATTCTGTTCTTTTGTGTCGTAGAAATGCTTTTTGAGAAAATAGAAATTAACTCTATCGTTTCTGTTATAATCAATTTTATTTCATCATCATCAGACCAACCCATTTGCCGGATAATTAGTAAGTTGTTTTTAGTTTCTCTTAATTCTTTTAATGCGACCTTAAGTTTATGAATAAAATCATTTCTTGACTCTGCTGATTGCGCTTCCCCATAATGAAATGCTGGTGCAGTAGCGCTTCGGATTAATTGTCCAGATAAATGTTTTCCTGCGTATGACGTAGGCATTTTTTCTGCAAACCGAATAGCAGATACTGAAAATCTTATAAGACGTTGTTCAAGATCAAATTTTCTTTCCATCATATATAACTTTGATAGAAACAAAATAAGCAACAATGTCTATCCTCGTATAGCGTATAAATACGCTTTTTTACTGCATATCCCTTCTACATTCATTATTCAATATTTCTAATTTACCGCGCCTTATTCTTCCATTCTATTAATCCGGAAATGGCAAGGATCAACAAAATCAGAAACTGCACGCTGGTAAAAACATAGCCTTTCACAAAATACAACGGAATAGAAGCAATATTTGTTGCGATCCACCAGATCCAGCTTTCTGTTTTTTTTCTGGCCATTAACCACATTCCCGTATATGCCGAAGCACTGGCAAAAGCATCAGCCCAGGGAATGGCTTCCGGCGCAAAACCAGACTGTAACCAGAACAAGAGTACAAACAATAACAAATAGAAGAAAGCAAAAAACAATAACTGTTGTATCCACTCTTTACGATTGCTATTTGTGATGTGTAAGACGAATTCTTTTTTGATGGCATCTTTTCTGGTCCATAGAAACCATCCATAAATACTCATGACAGAATAATAAACATTTACACTTGCTTCTCCGAATAGTTGTCCTTTAATGCTTAGATAGATATAAATTAATGTATTGATCAATCCAATGGGATATACCAGTATATGTTCTTTTCTACTAAACCATACACTACCAATACCCGCCAATACGGCTACAAACTCAAGAAGCGATGTTTGTCTAATGCCTTGTATAAACTGATCAATGAATACTTGAATGCTCATAAAGAAGAGCAAAATACAGATTCAGACTTGAATACAATCAATTGTTAATTCTCCGGAACGATGAATTGCAATAAAAGTTCCTGATCGCGGTATAATTGAAGGTTATTGCCTGACAATTGATAGCGGTTCACTGCTGTAAGATGTTTCAGGTACAGCGACTCCATTTCCATATCTGTACAAGCCATTTGTGTAGAGCCTACCCCGGAAATAAAAATACGCTGTTGGTCAAAACTTACTTTACCGAAATAACGGTTACATCCTGCTTTACCGGAGATTCTTCCATTTCTTTTATCAAAAGAAATACTGGGAACAATGTTATTGTCTACGATTTCCATTTTTCCACTTTTACTGATACGCACCAATGAAAGAGGGCGCTGATCAGGTATCGGCGTGTTTTTTAATGCATAATTTTTTGACCGCTCTTTACTAATAATATTTATCAAGTAGTAATTATAAACACTGCCATCTGACGGCGGACGTTCTCTTTTTACACGCATCACTTCCAGCTTATAATGATACCCTTCTTCGTAAGAAAATCCTTCAATACCGGAATAAAACAAAGCATATGGCTCATCCGGTTTTTCTTTTATCTGTAAGCATAGTCCCCTTCCTACTCCATAACAATCACCCTTTGTATCAGCCACATAGAAAATCATTCGCTGGCTAAATGCAAAAGAAGCGCACACAAGTAATAATAAAGTGAACCTGATTTTCATAATAGTATAACAGTAGCAAAGGTCATACCATAACAAATATGATTCGCATCTTTTAACAGATGGCTGTTCTTTTAATTCAATGAAACCAGTCCGTGCTCTATACTTTTTCCGTGATGAGAAGCATGATAGGCTGTAAAATAAAGCATTTCACGAAGTGTTAATTTTCCTAACAGCGGATGCGGTAATACATATCTGTCTAGCGATAACTCACTTTGCCTCAATGTTTTTCGTACGAGTTTTTGTACCAGCTGCTGCAGTTTTTTTAGTAAAACTTCTTTATCTGCAGGGTTTATCTGCATAGGAGGAACAAATGCGTCGGAAGCTCTGCCACCGGCTTGTAGTTTGATGTGATACCGATCTACCAGTGCATCATAGCTACGGGAAGGTCTGTTTGCAATTCCAAATCTCCAACTGAGTACGAATTTAGGTAAGCCCATGGCCATGTTTACAGGTGCCACACTTTTAATCAAATGATCCAGCTGTTGTAACGCATTCCATTTGTCCTTGGGAGCGTATAACAATTCGCGATCACTCAGATTTCGTATTTGGTCAATAATGTGCAGATAATTTTGTTGCAGTAACTGTGCAAGCGCTTCTTTTTCCATGTTAGTTCATTGCAGGGTTGGAGTCAGAGAACAAATATAGTTTCCAACTACTATATCACAATGATAACAGCTAAGTCAGGCAATTACCTGCAAAAAAAAGCGTTGTACCCATCTAGATACAACGCTCCAAAAAAACCAACACTTCATTTATTCTGCCTCGGCCACTACTTCTTTCACTTCCGGGATCATTCTCTTCATCATTCCTTCAATACCTGCTTTCAGGGTAATCATGGATGAAGGACATCCACTACAACTTCCCTGTAACATCAGGTTCACAACACCATCATTATAACTCTTGAACTGAATAGCACCGCCATCCATTTCAACAGCTGGTTTCACGTAATTTTCCAATAATTCTTTTACACGCTTTACAATATCATCATCGTCTGCACTCACTGTATTACTCGCTTCCTGCTTCACTTTGGCAACTTCTTCTTCATTGACCACAACGCCGCCATTTTCCAGATATTCTTTCAAGAATTCTTTGATGGTAGGGATCACATCCTGCCAATCTTCTGTGTCAGAGGTCTTAGTAAGGGTCACAAAATTGCTGGCAATAAATACACTTTTGATAAATGGAAAGCTGAACAATTCTTTTGCCAATGGTGACGGACCCGCCAAAGCTTCTTCAGCGAAATCGATACTCTTACCGGGATACAATAGCTTGTTTGCCACAAACTTCATGGTTTCCGGATTCGGGGTCATCTCAGTATAAATGCTGATAACGGGATTGCCTGTTTTAATCATACCTGTTCATTTAAGCGGTGATAAACTATTTATCACCCCACAAAAATAATCAAAATACGAGGGCAATCAGGCGCTTGTAGAGGGTTTTTCGGATATCGAAAACCTACAAACCTTTACCAAAGCTCAAAACGAGCCGAACCTTCCAATACCGATACCTGTACCGGCTTGGTCTCTTTTTGCTGTGTGAAATAAGGACGCTCTTTTACACAAGACGGTCTGGAAAAAAGCTTTGCTCCATCATTTTTAGCTGGATGTGAAAGAAGTGTTGAATGGGTGGGGGCAGCCAATACAACACTTGCTGCACAGAGCAAGTAGAGTACTAAGTTTTGTAATGCTGCTTTCATGTTTTTATCAATTACCCGACAAAAGTATCCCCGTTTCTGCCGCTTTACAACCACACAAACATGTGAAATGCACGAATTTGCAGGTTTTTATGTCGGATTTTTATCACATAAAAAAGCCCCGATCTATTGACCGAGGCTGGGTTCACACAGGGTTATTCTCTATAACTAACTGATTTTCAAATGTTAATATTGAAATGTGGTGGTGGTTACATCATCTGCCATGCCCGTTTCCTTGATCACCGTTTTCCGGGTCAATGGATTTCCCTGGTCATCATAGGTGTAAGTATGGGTTACACTAGCATACTGTTGACCGGCTTTATCATAATGCTTTTCGGTTAATGGATTATTCGGTACCATCAACAGCAAAGGGATATAGGGGTTATTTTCAAACAGTAAGCTGGTATTGTGCTTATTATCATAGGTTTCGATCTCGTATACATCTGATTTCTCTAATACGCCACTCGTATAATCCTGATACCAAGTAGTCATAGATTTGATATTCCCATTGGCATAATAAGCCAGGTCAAAACGCATATTGGGCGTATTACTAATGGTCCCCATCATGCTTCCATAGGCATCTGTTCTTACCAAACGTCCATCCTGATAAGTATATGTGTAATAGGCAATGACTACATTATTAGGTGTTACAATCTCAACCTTCGTAACATTTGATCCCGTATACGTGTACTTATATTTGGTTCCATCTGTTACTTTCATTTCAACCAACTTATCGCCATTATAGGTTAATGTATAAATGTTGGTATCATCGCCGGCACTATTCTTCTGAAGGTCTGTAATCTTTATCGGCTTGCCTTCGGCATTGTATTGAATAGACATATAACTACCATCATCATAACTAATCTTACTCAGTTTTTTGGTATTGCTTGGTGTGCCTGGATTATTATCCGGAAGATCTGCTTCAAATTCTTTTGTACATCCCGCTATCAATACAATCGTTGTAATCAATGCCAATAAACGGCCCATCGATCTGTGTATACCCTTTTTCATCTGCTTAATTATTGTTTAGTAATCTTGATTTCATTCGGTGGAATAGGTGCAGGAACTCGGTTACTAATTGCAGGTAATGACATCAGATACTGATACATAGAGCTCAGATCTTCATCCGTCATCTTAGCGATCATATACCATGGCATGGGCGGCATTACTGGTCTTCCTCCTTCTTGTCCAAGATGCTTACCCGTACGAATGGTTTTTACAAACACTTCTTCAGTCCAGTTACCAATTCCCGTTGCCTCATCCGGAGTAAGATTCGCTCCAAAAGTCATTCCCCAAGGACCGGCAAATGCTGTAACATCATGAGACATCTTCACCCAGCTCTGGTCTTTTGCCAAAGCCTCACTCAATGTTGGTATTCCTTTTTCTGATGGATAACCAGACATCAATCTTGTTGTATCTGGAATCGGACCCATTGGTGTCATGATCTTAGGTGAATGACAATCGTTGCATCCTGATACAGTAACCAGGTATTTGCCACGTGCAATCAATTCATCTTTTTCTTTTTTACGAATAGTTGAGATATCGTCTTTTTTAGTCTCTTTATCATTACTGCCAGCATCGCTACAGGCTGCAATGATTGCCATTACCGATAGTACCACTACGGTAATCTGCAAGGTTTTACTTTTCATGTTCATGTTTGTTGGTATTAAGTGTTTCGTTTGTGATCTGCAGAAAACAAGCTGCTTTATTGCGATCACGGGGCAAACATAAAACGGCAAATTCCCGCAGCCAATCACACAAAAATGTGGTTGGGATGGATGGAGGGAGAGAGTTGCAAGCGGTAAGTTGCAAGCCACAAGTGGGTTATTTGGTCTTTAACATACTGATAAAAACAAAAAATGCAGGTCATGAATGACCTGCATTTAAAATATCATCGACTTATTAATTCGCCGGACTAAAGTCCGACGCTATTTAAAAATTGAAACTTGACTTCCTGTTCCTTCCTTGTCCCTTATTTCTTCATTCTTGTTTCTTCTCTCGAATTTCCTCGCCGGATTAAAGTCCGACGCTATTTAAATTGGAGCTTGTTGCTTGTCACTTTCTTGTGTCTTGTTACTTTGTTCTTGTTCCTTCCTACACAATTTTATTTCGAAACGCCTTCGCAACAGCCTCACTCTTACTATTTACATGCAGCTTCTCATAAATTTTTTTGATGTGTGAACGAACTGTATCAATGGCGATAAACATTTCAGAAGCAATCATCTTATAACTATAGCCATTTACTAATAGTTGCAACACCTGTTTTTCTCTTTCAGACAAATCATAGTCTTCACCTTTTTCATTATTCAGAGAAGAGAACATTCTCAATACCTGTGTAGCAATAGAAGATGTCATGGGTGCGCCACCGGTTTGTGCTTCTTGAATGTATTCCAATAAGCGCGCAGGTGGTGTTTTCTTCAGTACATATCCATTTGCACCATTGCTGATAGCATCAAATACATTTTTGTTATCATCAAAAACCGTCAACATCAGAATTTTTACATCGGTATCAATTTCACGGATTCTTTTTAATCCTTCAATACCGTTGGTTCCCGGCATATCAATATCCATCAATATTACATCGGGTTTGAATGCTCGTACCTCATCTTCTACATTGTTGCAATTCTTAAAGGCAGATAACACTTCAAATCCATCTGATCCATTGATCAACATGGTTAGACCTTCACGTAGTTGGGGGTTATCTTCGTAAATCAATAATTTGGTCATAATTTTCTTTTACTACATCAAAACTACCAGCTATTACTTTGTTAGCCAACCGCATAATAATGTTAGGGTAGTCCATGGCTGATGGTCCATAGTCGATAGTAAAGAAAGTAATAATCATTAAATACTATGGACTATTGACCATGGACTATGAACTAGATCCATGGTCTATTAAAGTTACTACTCTAAGCCCCTGCTTCAAAATATTTACATCGAAAACCACATACTTATGTGATGTGTTTTTTAACAGCAAAATCAGGCATTTGGCTGACAGACGGTGATTAATGCGGATAGAATGTGATGAATGTTAAAACAAGTAGACTGCTACACAATTGGGGTGCTTTTTTTCACATGGAAATGCGGTTGAATAAGGGTTTTTATCCATGCATTTTTGCAGCATCAAATTAAAACAATCAGCACATGAAAGGAAAATTCATCACTACCGCACTGATCATAGCAGTGATCGCCGGTGGTAAAAAATCAACTTCACTCGCATAAGGCGAGAACAACCCTGGTAAGGGTTTTTAAATAAGGCAAGTTTGGGTTTTTTATAAGCAGTATGTTAGAAGCAGAGCAAACAGGTTACACAACAAGTGTGTAACCTGTTCTCATTTTAGCACCTAATAAATACATTAAATAAGATTTCTCATATTTATTTCAGAAAAAATAGAGCCCGATAAGACTACCGGGCTCTTCACTTGGCAGGGAACCTATAGAAAACAAGAATAAAAAAATCATTTCATCATTCAATATTCTTTATTCGACATTCATCATTCTCAAAGCCTGATACCGGCAGAAAGATTCAGATAAAACATGCTTTTACCCCGCTCTGAAAGATCTGGTCTTCCTGCCGTGGTTATCAGGTTTTGTGGCATTACATAAGATGGTGTAATGGCCAGATTACATTTGCCCTTGACAAATACAATGGGCATGGCTATTTCATAGGAAAGTATATTGAATTGGGTAATATTCTCCGTAGTTCTTTGTGTTACAGGAATACCCAATACGTTTTTTCTTTCGAGATAGGTATTGCTAAATTGTTGTGTCCCTAAATTGGCAGTGAAAGAAGGTGCTAATGCAATGGCTGCATTGTTCATGCCCTTATTGATAAGAAACAAATGATCTACACCCAAACTGGCATTGACATCTGTTTTATCACTGAATAATAAATTCAAGCCGCCATTCAGGTTCAATATTTTATTTAGATAACTAAGGTTAGCCCCCGTTTGTGATTTGATGGCTGATTGTACCAATGTACTCTCATCTTTGTACAAAAAGCGAGAGAAAAATAGATTACCGGAAAAATGATCTGTCTCCGGAAAACGATACCCGGCTTCAATCGTAGCACCCGTATAAGCCGTCGATTGCATACTATTCTGAACAAAAATGAAATTCCCTTGTGCATACAATCCACCTTTAAGCTGAAAGCCTAACATAGGAAACAAACCACTGCTTCGCAAACTATCGGTTCGACCAAAAAAGTGCAAGGCCGATTGATAATTCATAGATGCATTGAATTCATTTTTTTTCTTGGTTTCATCACCGGCCTCTTGTGCCAGCATGAATAAGGGACAAAACATTGCCAGCAAAAGCAATGTGCTGCTTTTGAACTTTTTCATAACCATAAAGTTTTAGTATGTTTTTATCGACGGCTTATGAGGGTACTATCTACGATTTAGGTATCGTAATACTTTTTTAGCTGCCAGACTTTGCTGATCCTTTCGCTTTTACTTCACCTGAAGCTGATACAGAAGGTTTTACTTCTTTGGCTTTTGTTTTAGCTTCTGCAGCTTTGTTCAAGCCTGCTTCTTTTGCAGCTTCTGCTTTCGCTTTAGCATCTGCTACTTTTTCTTTTGCCATGTCTTTTTGCTCATTGGCCATTTCTGCTCCTTCACGGAAAGGAATTTTAGCATTGACGTTGGCATTCACATCGGCTTCAGAGCGAGAAGAAGCACGTACCAGTCCTCTTTCTTCTCCACCTGCATTACTGTTCAACTCAGCTTGACTAGATGCTTTTACGCTCGCATTGGCATTCACATCAGTATTAGTGGTTACACGTTTTACTGATCCAACCGTAGCGGCAGTAGTAGCGCGTGTAGCATTCACAGTAGCAGATGTTACCTTGCCGGTAGCTGCTGTTGCTCTTACAGCTGCATTGCTGGCTACTGTAGTAGCACGTGTAGCGTTAACGGTAGCTCTAGTAGCTGTACTGGTGGTTGCTCTTACACCTAATTGTGCGTCGGCGGTCTGTAAAAAGAAAAGACTCGCTAAGGCTGCTGTTGCTTTCATCATTGTTTTCATGATAAATAGATTTTGGTGAATAATCGGTTTCTTATTTCTTCCATTTCAAGTACTGTGCCAAAAATTAATTTTCGCCTGAAATCCTTTATTATCAACGGTTCTAGAATAAAGCAAAACTTAATATGTACGATATCGACAAATTTTCGGATTGCCGAAACTGTTAATTTTTTGGGTTGTGAAATTTTTAAAAATCTTTTTTTAAACAAAATCGGGCAACCAATAAGTATTAATTTGGATGAAATAAAACTGCGGTATGAAAAAAATATTTGTCGTGATCACATGTTTGTTCTCGTCTTTCTCCTATGCACAATATCAACAAGATGTAGTTTCTGAGGATGCCATCATCAAAGCACTGTATGATGTGATTTCAGGACCTAGCACACAGAACCGCGACTGGGACCGATTTAGAAATCTTTTTACAAAAGAAGCGCGCATGATAACAGTAGCATTGCATAAAGACAGTGGTAAAGTAGTACGCACCATCACACCCGAACAATACATTGAAAGAAATGGAAAAAGATTACAGGAGATTGGATTTATAGAAGCAGAACTCAATCGTATTACAGAAAGCTATGGTGCGGTAACACACGTTTTTTCTACCTATAAATCGGATTATACAGTGAATGGTAATCCCATGAAAGCAAAGGGTATCAATAGCATTCAATTATTCAATGATGGGAAAAGATTTTATATCGTTTCTGTGTATTGGGATGGAGATAGTAAACTTGTAATGCCTAAGAAATATCAAGGGCAATAATCAATATAGATAATTTTTTGAATTACTTTTTATATGAATCCTAATAAAAAAAAGACTGTTCTCATCTTTATATTACTATTGGCTATTGCTGCTGTAACAGTATGGTGGAGTCAATCTCTTGCTGAAACAAAGGAGAACATACGTGTTTGGCAATGGAAGAGCTGGCTCTTTTTGTTAGCGGGTCTTCCTTTTATTTTAATACAAAAAGAAGCAGGATTACCGGAACTACTAGATCCTTCTGTGTCCAATCGTCAACGTTTTTGGCAACCATTGATTATTGGTTTTCTTTTTGCAATTCCAGATGTAATCATTGTCGGTTTTTTGATGCATCCAGAACCATATACTTCACTACCTCCTTTTTTACAGCCATTCCCTTATTCTTTATCACTATATAGCTCTGGGGCTTTGGAGATAGAAATTTTTTATCGCCTTATTCCAATAACATTATTACTCTGGCTTGTTTCAGAAAAACTGTTGAAAGGCAAATACCGAGACATCATTTTTTGGTCAGTAGCCATACTCACTGCTCTTCGAGAACCGCTTGAGCAATGGCCTTCCGGGAATACCTGGTTCATTGTCTATGCTGCCGCTTCCGGTTTTGCCATGAATCTCTGGCAAGCATACCAATATAGAAAAGCGGGATTTTTGGGTGCCTTAATGATCCGTTACGGACACTATCTTATCTGGCATATATTACTGGGGATTTATATTGAATTTGTTGTATTGAAATAATCATACTGTATTAAATAATGAGTCAAAACAATGTCGGTCATCCATTTATACTACCTTATACTTGTTACAGCGTAGGAGACCATGCATTAACTTTTTCATTCGGTGATCGCATAGATACCACCGTTAATGACTATATATTGCAATTGTTTCATCGGTACCGTAATTTTCCTTGGCCCGGTATCAAAGACTGTATTCCAGCATATACTACCATCACTTTTGTATATGATGCCCTGTATTTTCTCAATAGAAAAATGGATCCCATTGATACCATTCAAGCGCTAGTTGATGAATTATTAATTCCCAATGCCGTTACTCACAAGAAAAAAACAAATAATCTCGTTCGCATTCCGGTTTGTTATGATACCAGTTGTGCACCTGATCTTGCATCACTTGCAGCCATCAAACAAATTACTGCCAGTGAACTGATTCAACTTCATTCATCAGTTACTTATCGTGTGTTCATGAATGGCTTTTTACCCGGTTTTGCTTACATGGGTAAAGTAGATGAAAAGATCAACGCACCGCGATTAACATCGCCCCGACAAAAAGTACCTACCGGTAGTGTGGGCATTGCAGGAGATCAAACAGGTATCTACCCTATGGAATCTCCGGGTGGATGGCAGTTAATCGGTCGAACACCTCTTTCTCTTTTTAACACCAACGCTGTGAACCCTTGTTTACTGGAACCCGGTGATCAGGTTCAGTTTTATCCGATTTCTTGGAATGAATTTCAAAACTGGTCTGCTCAATGAGTATCCGCGTTATCAAAAAAGGAATACTCGATACCATTCAAGATGAAGGTAGGTATGGATACCAGCACTTGGGTATTCATCCATCCGGTGTTATGGATACTGTAGCCATGCGCATGGCCAATACGTTAATAGGAAACCCTATTCAAGAACCTGTTTTGGAAATGCATTTTCCGGCTCCCACTCTTTTGTTTGAAGAAGATGCATTGATTGCCATTAGCGGAGCAGATTTTGATGCAAGATTAAATCGTGATCTATCTGTTCCGATCAATCGATGTATTGCCATCAAAGCAGGTACACAATTGTCTTTTCAACAACAGATCCGTGGAGCACGTGCTTATATTGCTGTTCGTGGTGGTATTCAAAGCACTGTTTGGCTAAATAGTGCCGCTACACCCGTTGGATTTACTTCCATCGGTACACAATTACAAAATGAAATGATTCTTCCTTTCAAGAATAATGATTTTCAGGTTGATGAAAATAAAATATTCTCTTGGACTGCCCTCTCACCCGTAAATTATCAGGATACAATCATTCGTTATACTGCAGGACATGAAATCAGCCGATTGAATGATGCAATGCAAACATTAGTAGACGACAGTACTTTTATAATCGACAAAAGCAGTAACAGAATGGGATATCGATTAGTAGGACCTTCCATTATCCCAAATACCCACACCGAAATACTTTCTACTGCCGTTACCCGAGGCACCATACAATTACTTCCTAGTGGACAACTTATCATTTTGATGGCAGACCACCAGACCACCGGCGGTTATCCAAGAATTGGTCACATCATCACTGCAGATTTCCCTAAGCTTGCGCAGCGAAATCCCGGAGAAGGTTTTCAATTCAAGCAAGTTTCTCTTCAAGAAGCACACAAAGCCTTACAAGCACAGGAAATACATTTGAAACAATTGGAAACAGGTTGTAAATTGAGAATGGGAGATGTTTGATCGCAGATCGCAGATCGCAGATCGCAGATGTCTGATGTCTGATGTCTGATGTCTGATGTCTGATGTCTGATATAAGGTATACGAATAGTAAAAATATAAAAATCTGAGATCTGACATCTGACATTCAAAATCAGACATCCGACATCAGACATCACAAATAAAAATGGTCATCGATATCAACTGCGACTTGGGTGAGGGTATGCCGAATGATGCTGCACTGATGCCGTATATCAGCAGTGCCAATATTGCCTGTGGTTTTCATGCAGGTGATGAAGAGACGATGCGTCGAACCATTGCATTGGCGATTGAACAGGGTGTGGCCATTGGAGCGCATCCGGGTTTTCCGGATAAAGAAAATTTCGGTAGAACAGAAATGCAGTTTCCTGAAGAAGATATTGTATCCATTGTATCTGAGCAGATTTATATTATGCTGGATCTTGTTTTTGCGATGGGAGGAAAATTACAACACGTAAAACCTCATGGGGCTTTGTACAATATGTCTGCAAGAGATAGCTCTCTGGCGAATGCCATTGCAAACGCAGTAAAAGACATTGATGAAAATTTGATTCTCTTCGGTCTCAGTGGCAGCAAGAGTATTCAAGCTGCAGAATCTATTGGATTGCAAACAGCAAGCGAAGTATTTGCTGATAGAACCTATTCCTCAGATGGAAATCTTATATCCCGTAAAGAAAAAAATGCATTGATCAGTGATGTGAGCAAAATGGAAAAGCAAGTATTACAAATGATTCAGGAACAACAGGTAACCAGTATTGACGGAACCATTGTTCCGTTAAAAGCTGATACCATTTGTATTCATGGGGATGGAGAACATGCCATTGTTTTTGCGAAACAATTACATCAACTATTACACAACCATCATATCATCCTTCAATCATTCAAGCGTTGAAACAACTGACGAAGAATAGTGCCATTACGGGTGCAGCATTTCTGATGGCCACTTCTGCAATTGGTCCGGGTTTTCTAACACAGACCACCGTGTTTACACAAAGTTTGCTTGCTAGTTTCGGTTTTGTGATCCTGATTTCTGTTCTGTTAGACATCATTGCACAACTCAATATTTGGCGCATACTTGCTGTTACCGGTAAACGTGCTCAGGATATTGCCAATGAAGTAGTGCCGGGATTGGGTTATTTATTAGCACTACTGATTATTTTGGGTGGACTTGCGTTCAACATTGGTAATATTGGTGGTTGTGGATTGGGATTGAATGTGCTCACAGGTATTTCTAACACAACAGGTGCACTTATCAGTTGTGGTATTGCCTTATTCATTTTTTGGATGAAAGAATTCAGCAGCTTGATGGATGGTTTCACCAAAGTGTTGGGTATATTGATGATTCTACTCACTTTGTATGTAGCGATCAGTTCTGCTCCACCTGTAATGGATGCCATACATTATAGTTTTGTTCCGGAACAAATAAATGCCAAAGCCATCGTTACACTGGTAGGTGGTACTGTGGGAGGATACATTTGTTTTGCGGGTGGACATCGGTTGCTGGATGCAGGATTAACCGGTGTAAACTCCTTACCGCAAGTAAGCAAAAGCGCAGTAACAGGAATTTGTGTGACAGCAGTGATGCGTATTGTTTTATTTCTCGCTGTGCTAGGGGTGGTAAGTAAAGGACATTTACTCGATAGCGTAAATCCACCGGCCTCTGTTTTCAAAATCGCCGCGGGTGAATTGGGATATCGATTCTTTGGAGTAGTGATGTGGTGTGCTGCGATTACTTCTGTTGTGGGGGCGGCTTATACTTCTGTTTCGTTTCTAAGAACCTTTCACCCTTGGATCGAAAATAATTATCGGATACTTATAAGTGTATTTATTCTATCATCAACATTGATCTATATCAGCATAGGAAATCCCGTAAGTATATTGGTAACGGTTGGCTCACTGAATGGGCTTATATTACCCATTGCACTTGCAGTGATGCTAATTATTATGCAACGAAAAAAAATAGAGGGATATCAACACGCGAAATGGCTCAGTATCTGCGGTTGGATAGTTGTTGCTGTGATGACATACATGAGCTTTCTGACGATCAAAGACTGGCTGAACTAATTGGTTCATCTTGTTGATGAGTAGTCAACACTTTTTTTGCATTCTCAACCTTTTCTACTGTTTCCAAACTAATCTTTTTAAATATTTGTTCCGGCTTTTCTCGCATGTTGCTCATGCTTTTGGTATAAAAGCGATCGTAGTAATGAAGTAATACTCCAAAAGCACCATGCAAATCATTTTCGATCAAATAATTCACAGCCGTTTTTGCTTCTAGTCCACCCAAGCGTTTTTGTATTCTAACTGTTGCGTTGATGAGGTCTTCTTTTTTAAACTTACCATATCCTGCTATCACATAATTCAATCGCTCTTCAAAAGGTATATCTAAAAAGTATACGCGACAGGTACGCATATACTTAAAAATTGAAATCGGAATATTTACTTCGCCAATACGCTGACTTTCATCTTCCAGCCAAATGGTACTGTTATTTGCAGATGAAACAGACAAAGCATTGGCTAAAAGGTTTTCAAACATTTCCTGTTTGGGCTGTTGTGGTTGTCCGAGATTACCAAAAGCAGAACCTCTATGACAAGCCAATCCTTCTAAATCAATAATCGTTTCTCCTTGTTGTGCAAGTGCATGTAGTACTTCTGTTTTACCGCTACCCGTATATCCACCAATGATCTTGAATGGATATTCTTTTTCAAACTGTTTCAACACCCAATTGCGATAAGATTTATATCCACCAACCAAGGTATACACTTTAAATCCATACAAATCCAATAACCAAGCCACGCCCGCGCTCCGCATTCCTCCACGCCAACAATATACCAGCACCACTTTATCTGCTATCTCTATCGGCTTACTCTCTTTCTTGCCATTCTTCTTCCCGTCAACTGTCAATTGTTCACTACCAATTACTCTCTCCACTTCCTCTACCATCTTCACCATCTTGGGACCAAAATATTCCAATCCCAGTTTAATAGCTTTCTGTTTACTCTCTTGCTTATATGCGGTGCCTACCACTTTTCGTTCTTCATTGTTAAATAAAGGAAGATTATGGGCAGTCGGGAAACAGGCATGCTGATACTCTCCTTCGCTTCTTACATCGAAGACGGGATGTTGCTTGGCCATTGCGATAAAATCTTCTATGAGCAGTCGGGTTACAGGCATGCATACAAATGTAAGTGGACTTTATTGTAACTTTTCAGCATGAAAGAACTTCTTGTGATCAGACATGCCAAAAGCAGCTGGGCCAATGCCTTTCAAGGGGATTTTGAGCGTCCGTTAAACGACCGCGGACATCGCGATGCTCCTGCAATGGCCGAAAGAATATTGAAACGGGGTATCGGTATTCAATGTTTTGCTTCGAGCACTGCCAATCGCGCACTTACTACTGCTGTATATTTCGCAGAAGCGTATGGTAAAAACAAGAAAGATATTCTTTTGTTCCCCGAATTGTACCATGCACCCAAAGAAACGTTATATAATGTAATCGAAAGGTTACCCGATCATTATAATACCGTTGCGCTTTTCTCTCATAATCCCGGCATCACTGATTTCGTAAATAGTCTCACCAACACGCGCATAGATAACATGCCCACCTGTGGCATTTTTGCCATCAAGGCAAATACCAATGAATGGAACTTGTTTGAGCGTTCGGAAAAGGAGTTTTGGTTTTTTGATTACCCAAAGCTGGATCTTTGATTTCTTGATTTTTTGATCTGTGATTTTTGAATTTTCACTTTTGACTTTTGACTTATTTCTCAAATCAAGAAATCAAAGATCAAAAAATCAAAGATTCTTCTTCCGAAGATTCACTAAGTACACCCCACTAAAAATACAGATGGCTGCCAGTGCTTTTGTGATAGTAAAATGTTCCCCCATAAATACCATGGCGATAATAGCGGCGAAGACAGGTTGGGTATAGATATATGAACCTGTTGCCGATGAACCGATCACTGAAAGTCCGTAAACGTTGAAGAGGTAAGCAAAGAAGGTTACAAACAAAGCCACAAAAGCCAATGCGATCCATTGATTTGTACCAAAAGCAGCCCAGTTGGTATCTATGAATTGTTCAAGCCCGAAAGGAAGAATCATAAAAGTGCCGAATGTAAAGACCCAGCGTAATACATGTATCGGTTTATAATGCTCCATTAACGGACGCACCAACACCAAATAAAATGCATATGAAATGGCATTGATGATGATCAAGATATCGCCTAGTAACATATCTTTTCCACTCGTGCTATTATCTTTCATCAGTATCAACATGGTAGCACCGCCTATACCTAATGCAAGTCCGGCAATTTTATAAAGCGTGAGCTTTTCTTTGAGTAACCATGCTGCTATGATGGTAATGAAAATAGGTGTACCTAATGATAGTAAAGAACTATGGATGGCCGTTGTCAACGATAATCCCTTGATGAAAAGTAATTGATTGATGGCCACACCTGTTAGTGCACACAATAAAAAACGAGGAAGGTGTTTTCTTTCAAAACCTGCATTACTAGGTTTCATCAAAAAAAGTAACCAGAATAATAATAAACTGGATAGTACGCGTACCACATTCAAAGCAAAGGGAGCAATGAATTCCGGGGTAATGGTCTTTACTACAGCATAACCCGCTCCGAAAATAAAGTTGGCTGCTAATACAGCGAGATGAGCTTTGGTGGTTTTATTCATTGCTTTGCAAAAATAAGATAGGCGAGGTCGATTTAAGAAGAAGCTTTTACAAATACTGTTGCCATTAGTCTTTTCAAATCTGTTTCTTCAAAAAATTGAAAAGAAGCAAAAACAGCATTTGATTGATCTGCTTTTGTTAATACATCATTCAAATTCAGTTTAGATTGATCAACATACATCGCATAACCTTTTTCTGCACATCGCTTTGCTAAGTATTCTTGTTCTGTTTGTCCGGGTGTAGGTATTAAAAGGGTCTTGCATCGCAAGCGTGAAAAATCCATCAGGCTACTATAACCACTTCTGGCAATCACCAGTTTAGTTTTCAATAATTGTTCCTGTAAATTGGCTGCCGAAAGGTGGTTCACCAATTTCACATGCGATGGTACAGAGATGGAAGAAGTGTCCGCAGGTAATCCTCTTACCAATACTACCGGTTCTGTGAATGTTGACAATTGCGACACTATTTTTTCTTCCAATATGGTTCTTTGCGGTTCAGGACCGGATAGTAAAATAGAGATTGCTTGTTGGTGGGTATGATTTCCTTGCTCAAAACGCGACAGTAATCCCATATAAGTAACCGGAATAGCTGGTTGCTTACTAGGGTGGGAAAGTGTTCCCGCCAATCCACCCGCTTCTTCCTGATCAGGTACCCAACAAGTGGTAAATCGATTGATAAACCGATAATGAAGCCATCGAACGATTGGCTCGAGTAGTACTGGTGCTTTGATATTTAACTGATGGGTAATAAAAACCGATGGACATTTTTGACTCCATAGTCCATAGCGGTTATCCGATATCACCAGATCGATACCATATTGTTCAATCGCATCCTCCAACCAGCGGTGTTCCCATTGAACAATACGTAGTAGGGCTGGCAATTGTTGCATTATTTTGAAGGGCAGCCAACCTTTGGTTCGACTGTAACGTACCTGGTAACCGGGGAGTTTGATAAAACGATGATGTGGAAACTCTTGTTGCAAAAGGGTTTGTTGAGGCCCATCGGTAGCTATGAAAACCTTGTATCCAGCATTGTTCAAAGCACGAATCAATGGAATACAACGTGTAGCATGACCGAGACCCCAGTCCAATGGTGCGATCAGTATGTTTTGTATGTTAAAATCGGTAGGCAGTGCTGATGGGTTTATGATGGTTTGATCGAAAGCTGTATTTTAGATCATTATGAAACTCAAAATAAACCAAATATTCGTTCTGCTGTTACTTATTACCATGGCCAGTTCCTGTGGTATATTCCAGAAAGGAAGGAATGGCAGAGGGGGCTGTAACTGTCCCAACAATGTTCGATAAACCGTAGAGGTATGAAAGACATGAACCGTGATCTCTGGCTGCTCTGTAAGCATGATTACATGACACAGTCTGAACTCGATCGTCAGGTGAGCCTGTTGAATACCCTTTTATACCATGCTGAAAATTGGAATAATTTCTGCTCCTCTCACGAGATCCTCGATATCAACCGCCGCAAAATCATCCGCAAGCCACATCTGATGCAAAGTATTTTGCATGAAAGAAGGTTGAAGGCGTTTGTGTTTGTGAATAATTTGAATTGAGCTGCTAGCTTCAAGCTACTAGCTTCTAGTTTTTAACTGATTATTAGAAGTCAAAAAAAATTTCCAGCTAGAAGCTAGTGGCTAGTAGCTGATAGCTTGCCTAAAGCATTTTCCAACTTCTCCAACATTTCCCCAATTTCTTCTTTCTTACAAGTGCCCACACTTAAACGATACCATGGACTATTAGCGCCGGCGCCGAAAGCTGAGAAGGGTACCACTGCTAGTTTGGCTTCTGCAAGGATGTAAGATGTTACGTCTGATTGTGTTTCAAGTTTTTTTCCGTCGGCAGTAGTTTTACCTACGAGGTCTATTTTGATGGTAAGATAGATCGCAGCTTGTGGTGCAACGGCATCAACTGGATAGCCCTTTTTTTTGAGGGCAATAAAACCATCATGAATATTTCTCAAACGCAATTCCACTTCTGATTTGAAATGGCTGAGGTAGCGTTGAATATTTTCTTTCTGCAATAAATATTGAGCCACAGCTTTCTGTTCTGCCATGGGTGCCCAGGCACCCACATGACTTAAAATTGCTTTCATCTTGGCGATCACCGTACTCGGTCCTAAAGCCCAACCTACACGTACACCGGTAGCGGCAAATACTTTGGAGATACCATCAATGAAAATGGTATAGTCTTTCATCGCAGGTCTTAGCTGCAGTGGATTATAGTGAACAGTAGTGCCATAGGTTAGTGTCCAATACATTTGATCAAACATCAAATAACATTTCTTTTCACCTTCACCTCTTTTTGCATTTTCTTCCAATATCAGATCACAAATAGCTTCCAGACTTTCTTTTTTGAGTGTGGTGCCTGTTGGATTCTGTGGTGTACAAATACAAATAAGTGTAGCGCCACTGATATTTTTTTTGATGTCTTCTACAGTAGGCATGAAATCATTCTCTACCGTACACTCCACCACACAGTGCACCGCATCGGTCAAGTGTGTATAGTGATTGTTATTCCAAGAAGGAACACCATAAATCACTTTATCGCCTTTGTCAACGATGGCTTTGAATAAAGTGTAGATCAACGGACGACCACCGGCTGCTATTTGAATTTCATTCGGTTCAAAACTCAATCCTTCCCACTCTTTAATGAATGTTGCTACCGACTTACGCAGATCCAACACACCTTCTGCTGCAGGATAGCTCGTATTTCTATTGCGATAAGAATCGATGATGAGTTCCTCCAACTCCGTAGGAATGGGAAATACAGAGGGATCAAAATCACCGATGGTGAGGTTATAGATTTTCTCACCATTGCGAATACGTTCACTGATGGCATTACCCAGTTTCACGATCTCACTGCCCGATAAGGTTTCAGCTAAATGACTCAGTTTTGGCGTACTCATACTAAAGGTTTTGTTCCGGCGGCAAAATTAAGTTTTTCCAATGGAGAATGGTGGAAATATTGAATGATGAATAATGAATATCGAAGGGAAATTGACGGTTGGGTGACATGAGAATGATAAAGCCGCAGATTCGCAGATTTTTAATCAAATGAATCTGCGAATCTGCGGCTTTATATATTATCAAGAAATTTTTGGAATGTTATCGATCAAACCAAGCTTTTTGAGGTCTGGTTTTTGGATAACCGTTTTCAGCGCGAAACTTTTTTCGTTCTTCGGTAAAGTCCCACCAGGTTTTTTGCATGTCATGTGTGTTTGCAAAGTTCACGACCAATCTAAATTGGTCTTCTACACAAGGGTCAACCCAATACCCTTTTTTCTGTTCGTATTCGTCTGTGAGTTGAGCGCCGTCTTTTTGTTTGAGCTCATTGAGTGAATAATAACCCAAAAACACAAGGTCTTCGGCAAACTTTATTCCGATTGAAGGAACCGTTTGAAATGCTGCTAATGCATAAATTTCTTTTGCTCGTTCATGGGTAGCATTTAATAACACTTCCAATTCGTCAGATGCGAAATCTAGAATGTTAGCGATTTTGATTTTATGCTTTCGCAAATGAGCTTTCTCTATTTCGGTTAACGGGAGTTTTATGTTCGTTTTATTTTTCATCCTCCGTAAAAGTTATTGATCACAAGATTATGTAAAGGCAACTTCGAACAGTATTATTTCGAATAAGTAAACGAAATCAGTAATATAAAGGTTTTTTAACCACTTTTCTTTTTCATGTAGTTTAGCAAGTCAAGAATATGCTGCTGAGTATGACTTTTAAAAATTAGCTCAAAAAACCAAAGTCCATCAGCCAAACTGTTGTTTTCAATTCGCCATTTAATTTCCAGCAAGTCATTAATAATATCGGTTATATCATCGATGGCATCACCGATACCAATTTCATTCAAGTTTTCAACACTATCATAATCCAGAACAGTTTTATAATAACCAAAATCCGGGAAATTGCTTTCCACATTTTGTCTAATGTTTGGTATGGTAAATTTTTCGAATTCAAGATAGTCGATGTTATCAAACTGATGGCTGATATCAAAATAGAGGCTGTAAATCTTAATGAGACTTCTTTCCAATACTTTATTCTTGTCAGGCAGCGCCAGATTCGATTGTAACCCGAATTTTACAATATCATCTATTGTGGTAATTAGTTCATTCATTTTAATGTTGCTGCCATATGGTACTTAATTAATAAATATACAAAGCTTCCCAGAGACTTTTATTTACCCTGTTTCTTTATAAAATTGAATCCTCACTTCCGTTTTCAATAAGATCATCCAAAAATAAGTTGACAAATTGTCTAAACTAGAATCACCTCACAAAAAAGGGCCGCAAAAATTGCAGCCCTTTCACTATTCTATAGCTTAGTAATTACTCTATCGCCTTATAATCCTTAAACAACTTCAGTTCGATCTTATCTGCCACTGCTCTAAATGCTTTCCATTGATTATCAAACAATGCGTTAGCGCGGGTGATGACTTCTGAAATTTTATCTTCTGCTGTTTTCATCAGTCTTTCTTCCTGCTCACCTGGTACCATTGTTTTACCGGTGATATTGGAGCGAGCTTCATTGAGATAACCATTGATGGTTACCTGTGGTATATTACCATAACCCTGTTTGGTTTGTGGTTTACCATTCAGCATTTCACGAATGGCTTGTATTTCTTCACGAATAGGCTTCATGGTTTTGCGAATGGTATCTGCTTGTTTCGCATCGATATCACGCAAAGCTGTTTCTATTTTATTCATGATTCCTTCTGCATCACTGAAACGCTCATTCAAAGTACCCAGTCTGATCGAACTCTTATTCAAACGATCCGTTGCTTTACGCAATGCATCACGCACTGCTTTTGGTGTTGGTGCATATGGATCATCATTCACAACAATTGTGGTACTATCACTAATATTTCTTCCAAGATTCATCACCACTTTGTAAGTTCCCGGATCAACAGGCAATCCTGCCGGTTCTGCAGTAGCTCCACCGCCACCACCAAAACGTCCACCACCGCCGCCTCTACCACCAAAACCTCCACCACCGGGTATTCTCACACCTCTTCCTTCCATTCCCCAATAGTAACGGTTCAATCCGGTATCCGCTTTAGCAGTAAGAGTTCTTACAAGTACATTGTTCGCATCATAAATGCGCATGGTTACTGTATCACTCAATTTGTTGCGTCCGGTATCAGCTGCCGTTTTATTTACAAAGAAACTGATCGGCGCTCCGGATCTTCTGTTCTCACCTTCATAAGTACCCCATACACTATATTCAATACCCGATGCATTTTTACGCTTGGCCTGATAACCATCAGGCAATGCAAAAGCAGTCAGTTTATTACTGAACACTTGTCCTTTATTCGCAGCCAATTTGCGAAGCGGACGAATATCATCCAATATCCACAATGCACGTCCAAAAGTTGCGATCACCAGATCCGCTTCTCTTTCTTGAATCACCATATCATAAGTAGATACAGATGGATATCCATTTTTGAATTGCTGGAAACTAGTACCATAATCCAAGCTGATGAATAAACCTTGCTCTGTTCCTACAAAAATTAAATTCGGCTCTGTTGGATCTTGTACTACACACAAAGTATAACCGGTTACTTTTTTCTCATCTACGAGATTTGTCCAGGTTTTACCATAATCTGTTGTACGGAATAAATATGGTTTGTTATTACCGCGACGATAATCATTCACTACTACATATGCTTCACCGCCATTATGTCTAGATGCACGGATCTGTGGAACCCAAGCACCAGTTGGCATGCCAGGGATTTTACCGCGGAAATTGGTCCAGGTTTTACCACCATCTCTCGTGAGTTGAACATTGCCATCATCGGTTCCTACCCATATTACTCCTCTTTCTTTTGCAGAGGGTTCAATAGCAATAATGGTACAATGGTTTTCTGCACCCGTAATATCTACTGATAAACCACCATTGTTACTTTGATCAATTTTTGCACTGTCATTGGTCGTTAGGTCACCTGAGATCTGTGTCCAAGAAGCACCTTTATCGGTACTCATGTTCACTAGCTGACTTCCATAATAAATGGTCTTCTTATCAAATGGATCTTGCGCGATCGCAGCATTCCAGTTGAATCTTTGACGAACACCATTTGCAGTTGTTGGCGGACGAATGCTCCATCTTTCTCCGGTAGCAATATTATAACGTCCTACATTTCCTCCCTGACTCATACTGTATACCCAATTTTCATCTTCCGGATCAGGCATTACATCAAAACCATCACCACCACCTACTGCTTCCCAGAATGCATTGCGGATACCGCTTTGTCTCCATACATACGCTGGACCATGCCAGCTACCGTTATCCTGCAAACCACCCATAACGTTGTAAGGAATTTTGTTGTCTACATTGATATGATAGAATTGTCCGAGCGGTAATTTCTCATCAAACTGCCAGTTCTTTCCGCGATCGCGCGTAATGGCGATACCACCATCATTACCATCAATGATAAAGTTGCCATCTTTTGGATGGATCCAGAATGCATGGTGATCAGGATGGATACCTGCATAAGGGATCACAGTTTTGAAAGTTTTACCTGCATCTTCACTCACGGTAATGATCTGATTGATATTGTACAATCTGTTTTCATTGGTAGGATCCACCGCGATATCCTGAAAATAAAACGCACGATTGGTCACTACTGCTGCATCGCTGTTCACCAGTTCCCAGTTATTACCTCCATCATCACTTTTATACAATCCATTTTTAGTGGCTTCTACCAATGCATATACACGCTTTGGATCATTGCGTGCAATGGTAATACCAATACGACCATAATCACCATCAGGCAAACCATTGGACTTGCCTAGTTTGGTCCAGTTTTTACCGCCATCATAGGTTACATAAAAACCACTGCCTTTACCACCGCCTTGTAAACTCCAGGGAGTACGCTGGTGCTGGTACATGTTCACAAATAGTTTATTCGGATTGGCAGGGTCCATTACCATATCACCTACACCCGAAGTATCATTCGTGTATAAAATTTTATTCCAGGTAACACCACCATCGGTTGTTTTATACACACCACGCTCAGGATGTGCGGCGAAAGGATTGCCGATTACACCCACATACACCACATCCGGATTATTCGGATCGATAATGATGCGGTGGATATTACTGGTTTTTTCCAGTCCCATCATTTTCCAGGTCTTACCACCGTCAATACTTTTGTAGATACCGCCGCCTAAACTAATAGAGTTACGCGGATTACCCTCACCGGTTCCTGCCCATACCACACTTGGATTACTTTGTGTGATAGCCACAGCACCAATATTTAAAATGGGTTGATCATCAAAGATCGACTCCCAGCTGGCGCCACCATTTTCAGTTTTCCATACACCGCCACTCGCTGTTCCGAGGTAAATGATGTTGGGATTGGTCCATACTGCATCGATAGCAGTTACGCGTCCACTCATACCGGCCGGACCGATATTGCGTGGTTTCATGTTTTTAAAGTGTTTTGAAAGATCTGCCTGTTGGGCAAAAGAAAGAATTGCAGTGCTGAATAGCATTGCAGCAAACAGTAGTTTTCTCATTCCATTGGTTTTTGGGATCGGGAATTTCTGCAATTAATGGGGTATTGCCAAATTAGAAGGATAATTGGGTGAGGAAAGAGGCTACAAGCGGCAAGCTGCAGGCTGCAAGAAATTTTGATACTAATAAAACTCAGTGTCCTCTGTGCCGCATTCTGTGTAACTCCGTGGTAAAAAACCACAGCGTTACACAGAGGTTTGCGCGGAGTTACACAGGGGGTTCTTTGGAGTTTGCCTATATTTATTGCAAACAACCAAGACTTGAATACAAAATCAGTTTTCAAAGGCTCGCCCATACAAGTAGGTATCTATGCTGCAGTAGCCGCTTTTCTTACTTATACTATGATCTTCGGTTTCCGCAAATCATTCACCGTTTGCACTTTTGATGGAATGACCGTTGGTACGCTGAGTTATAAAACAGTATTGGTGCTGAGTCAGATGATGGGTTATCTGATGGCTAAGTTTTATGGTATCAAATTCATTTCTGAGTTAAAACGTTTTGGAAGAAACAAGATCATTCTACTTCTTGTTGGCATTGCATGGCTGGCTTGGTTGTGTTTTGCGTTGATACCTGCTCCATATAATATTATCTTTCTTTTCATCAATGGTTTTCCATTGGGGATGTTATGGGGTGTCGTCTTTTCATATGTAGAAGGTAGAAGAAGTACTGATTTTATTGGAGCTGCATTGGCGGTGAGTTTTATTTTCTCTTCGGGTTTTGTAAAGTCGGTTGGGGGATGGTTGATTCAATTGGGTGTTACTGAATTCTGGGTGCCTTTTTGCACAGGCTTGGTTTTTGCATTGCCACTGTTATTGTTTATCTATTTGATGGAACGCATTCCAGCGCCAGATGCCGAAGATGAAGCGGCACGAATGAATCGAACACCCATGAGTGCTGAACAACGCAAAGCATTTGTTCGCTCTTTCTTACCGGGTATTATTGCTTGTATTTTTATTTACGGTTTTGCCACCATCTTCCGCGATATCAGAGATAATTTCAGTGCAGACATGTGGAAGGAGATGGGTTATCTGAATCAGCCAGCTATTTTTTCTAAAACAGAAACACCCATCACACTCGTGATTCTTGCACTCATTGGCAGTATGGTCATCATCAAAAACAGTTTCAAAGCATTGATGATTGCACATTTATTTATTGCCATTGGATTTATCATTGCAGGAGTGAGCACTTATTTATTCACCCAAGGAATGGTAGCGCCTATTTGGTGGATGACATTGGTGGGATTGGGTTTGTACATGGTATACATTCCTTTTAACTCTGTTTTTTTTGAAAGAATGATTGCAGCATTTCGTTTTACAGGCAATGTTGGTTTTTTGATTTATCTCGCTGATTCATTCGGCTACCTGGGTAGCGTGAGCGTGTTATTGAGCAAAGAAATTTTCAAAGTTCAACTGAATTGGGTTCAATTCTTTTCTAATAGTGTGATGATATTATCTGTAGTGGGTGTTGCGATTACGGTGTATGCAGCTTGGTATTTTTATCAGAAGAAAAAAGCTATTTAGTTTTTGAGGAGGATGGACCGCTGATTTTTATGATGGATTATGATTTACACAGATAAAATCTCATCATAGCCCATCATAAAAATCAGCGTCCCATCCTTCGCATAAAAATGGTTCATAACAAATAGTGAATCACCATTTGCCATGAACCATTAGCCATACACTACTAACCCTTCTTCCCTTCCTCGTATTTCTTCTTCGCCGCTTCCGCTTTTTCAAAATCGAGAATTACGCCATTGATACAATAGCGCAAGCCTGTAGGGGGCGGACCATCTTCGAATACATGTCCTAAATGACTCTTACATCTTCCGCATTGTACTTCTGTTCTGACCATGCCATGTGTATTATCCGGCAGATAGATAATCGCACTCTTGCTAATAGGCTCATAAAAACTTGGCCATCCGCAACCACTATCAAATTTGGTATCACTTTTAAACAATGCATTGCCACAAGCAGCACAATAATAAGTTCCTATCTCCTTAAAGTTCTCAAACTTGCTGGTCCATGGGCGCTCAGTTCCTTTTTGTCTAGCTATATAATACACATCCGGAGAAAGGATCTTTTTCCATTCGTCTTCTTTCAAATTCACTTTTGATTTGTCGGTTCTGGAATACACCGGATTGTTTTTGTCTGTACTATCCATTTTTAGTTCTTTCTGTTTTGTTTGTTGTGAATAACAGCCCTGCACTATTAAAGTTGCGAGGAGCAGCATCTTAAAGCCCTTCATATGCCAATACTTTTGATACATTAAAATTACGTTTATCGTGGGTGAATAGTTTACTGTTAAACTGACGAACAGTTGTTTTTTACCTTACAATTTGCAGTTATTCAAGGTTTTAATGTGTTGTTAAATGTTTTTTAAACGATGAGGCTTATATTTGTTCTTCACGTAAGGTTAGTTAGTACATGTTTAATATTATTCTGTTTGGACCTCCGGGCAGTGGAAAAGGAACACAAAGCGAAAAACTGATCGCTGCTTACGGACTGAAGCATTTATCTACCGGTGATTTATTAAGAAGTGAAATTGCAGCCCAAACGCCATTGGGACTGGAAGCCAAGTCTATTATGGACAAGGGTCAGCTGGTACCCGATGAAGTGGTGGTAGGTATGATTAGCTCTGCGCTGGATCAAAACCCTCAAGCAAAAGGATTCTTGTTCGATGGTTTCCCCAGAACTGAAGCCCAAAGTATTGCGCTGGATAAGCTGTTGAAGCTAAAAAATACCGAGATTGGAGTGGTGCTGGCATTGGATGTAAGCGAGGAAGAATTGGTAAGTCGCTTACTAAATCGCGGTAAAACCAGTGGTAGAAGCGATGATACCAATGAGTCTGTGATCCGTGCCCGTATTGCAGAATACAAAGCCAAAACAACGGTAGTGGCCAATTATTACAGCAATTTTGACAAGGTCGTTCATATTAAAGGTGAGGGTTCGGTTGACGAAATTTTTGAATCGCTACGCAGCGAGATCGACAAAAGAATGTCTTAATATAATTATATATAAGAGTTTAACAACCAATAACCAACTGCACCCGCTCTGTTTTTTGAGCGGGTTTTTTATGCCTGATGGCTGTCAAGATGCTGTTAAAGCTGAACGATCACTACACACGCTTTCGCGCAACAGGCTTAGTTTTGCCCTCCCCCGTGCTGAAGTGGCGTGGAATCAATGTGTATGATCAGCAAAAAAATTCAACTTGTTCTATTTTGTCTGGCAATAGCTTCCGGTTTTTCTTTCAAAGAGAAATCCACAGCTATTGCAAACAAACGAATATCGGCTTCGCATTTTAACACAGCCATCTATGAAAGCCTGGATCTGGCATCACTTGGACTTTCCAAAAAAGCCTACGATTGGGCATTGGCCGGTTATGAACGCTTAAGGTCTAGTGGACAAATTATGCAAGAGCATATCATATCCGTTGTTGACTTTAGTCTGCCTTCTAATCAGAAAAGATTATTTGTGATTGATGTATTGAAAGGCGAATTGCTCTTTCATACCTATGTATCACACGGAAAAAATTCCGGTAAGTTGATGGCTAAAAAATTTTCGAATAAAGCCAGCAGTTTTCAGAGCAGTATTGGTTTCTATACTACCGGAGAGCCTTATCAGGGAAAACATGGTTTATCACTTCGTTTGATCGGGAAAGAAAAGGGTATTAATGATAAAGCTTTGCAACGGGGCATTGTGATTCATGGTGCGGATTATGCCGAAGAAAGCATTGCAGCCAGACAAGGTTATTTGGGAAGAAGCTTAGGGTGTCCTGCAGTTCCTCAATCTATTCATCGCGAATTGATCGCTACCATTCAAAATGGAAGTTGTTTTTTTATCTATGCACCGACGCTCGGCTACTCAAAACGGTCAAAATTCATTTAATCATTTGTTCCGACCGTACAACCTATTTTAACAGCTATTTGCCCTTATGTGCTGTCTATCTTTATTATAAGGTGCAACACGTAGAATTTTTTCATACTGACCATTTCGAACAGAACTACAGACGACAAAAGGCGGCTTCGTCTATTTCGTATTTCATCGACTTCTTCTGGGAAACAGATTTTGATCACCTGTGGGATTTGTATCCCAAAGGTTTTTCAGATGCCCTATTCCCAAATACCGGCTACACCTATCTGATCAATTTGGGTACTCCTTTTGTAATGCAGGTAGGAGAAAAGCGGTTTGACATGAAGACCGATGGTTTTCTTCCCAGACATCGCGCCATTGAATGTTTCCATCAAAAGGGAAATAAACTCTTTGGTATCAAGTTCAAAATATCGCCCGTCATTTTTGAGAAGAAAATCAACTTCTCAGAATACCGAGAATATATTTTTCCCTTAAGTTATTTGATGGACTCTGGAACGTTGAGTAAAATAAAAACCTGTTCTTCATTTGAGGAGCGGGTATCTATTCTCACTCATTATTTTGAAAAGATCATTGATCAATATTCCGGCTCTCTAAAACCGATTGAAATTGTTTCGAAAATATTGGCACATTGTGAAACCAAGAGAGATTTTATAACGCCGGTTGAAGATTTTGCCAAACAATACAATATCTCTTCCCGAACATTACAGCGCTACTTTGAAACAGCTACCAGCATCAGCACTAAAACAGCTATTCAAATCATGCGCATCAGAAAAGCCACTGAACATCTGGCTACTGATCCGGATACTTTTAACAGCGCAGACTATGGCTACTATGATCACAGCCATTTCTACAAACACCTCAAAAGTTTCCTCCAAAAAAATACACTTAAAAAATTACAACCACATTTGAAGTTGTTGGAGAAGTTGCATGGGAGGTAGTCAATAGCTAATAGTCGATGGTCCATAGTCCATAGCAAGACAAATATGGTTTCTGCTATGGACTATGGACCATCGACTATTGATAAACCCCTAGTTCCCCGCCCTGCTTCTCTCTTCTTCCGACGCCGTTGTTCTTCTGCGGGCGGCTTGTACGGTATTTTTACCGAATCGATAAGTGAACGTTAAGTTGGCTACTCGTGTTTCACGATACGCTCTCCATATTTCGATATAGTTATTATAAGTGATGGTTGCACGTGGCAGATTTGTCCAGAAAATATCTGTTACATTGAAACGAATGGTTCCTTTTTTATTCAAAATAGATTTCTGTACACCCAATGCCAAACCCCACTGCGGACGTGCTACCATGAACCCGTATTGTCCGCCGGAATTATAATTCACGTTCAATTCACTGAGCCATCCATTACCCATCGTGAAACTGTTATTGGTTCTGACATCAAAAGCGGGTTTACCATTGTTCAATGTGGTATTACCCAATTTTCCATTGAAGTGATTGTAAAATACATTTCCATTATTCACCATATTCCACCAGCTGTTGACACGGAAAGGAGCAGAAACAGTTAATCCATAATAATCCTGTGAGCTCAGATTAATAGGTATCTGTACGGTAACATTATCATTGGATGGCAAATTCGGGAACACATCCTTGAATCGTGCAATAGCAATGTTTTGGTTTTGTTTGGTATGACTATAACCAAATGTGAAGTTGATATTCTTCATTGTATAACTCAACTCATAAGACCAGGTCAATTGAGGAAGCAGTCCGGGTCTGCCGGTAGAATAGGTCGTTACATCAATCAAAAACAAGAATGGATTGAGTTGTCCATAACCCGGGCGATCAATTCTTCTACTCACAGATATGCCAAGTGTTTGGTCTTCTTTCAATTTGTAATTAAAGAAGGCGCTAGGGAATAATTGAAAATAAGATGAATCAAATTTTTGATTTCCCTTGATCTGGTGTGTATTAATTTTGGTATGTTCTCCTCGCAGACCCAGTTGAATATTAAACTTTTTAAATTCCTTACTAAAGTTTACATACGCTGCGTTATTGTATTCGTTGTACTTAAAGCGGTTGGTTTTATTCACATCATCTTGCGGAATACCGGTACTCATATCAAAGAACTTCGCATCATTATCTGCCGACACATAACTGGTTTTTGCACCTACTTCAAATCTGCCTCCGTCTTTTAATGGATTGGCATAATCGATTTTAGCCGTACGTAAAATCAGTTTACCTTCCTGATCACCATCTAAAATATAATCCGGTTGTAATGGCGTTCCATTGAGATTATAATATTTGGTAGCTACTCTTGAAAGTGAGGAAGAATTGTATTCACCATAATCAATATCAGCTGTTAATTCTTTACCATTGGTATTGAATGAATGTTTGAAATTGATATTGGCGACGATATTCTGCGCATCATCATTATTATTGGCAAGTGTAGCAAAAGTGGATGCTTTTTGTTTTTGTGCATCGATTACATCAGATGCATTGATCGTTTTTCTTGAAAAATTGTTGAAGTTCGCACTGACTACTGCTCCAATAATCGTTTTCTTTGATGGAAACAGATCGATACCAAATCGTGTATTGTGAAAATGAAATGGTGCGGTGGTGTAATTATCTTTTAAGTCACCTCCGCTGTATACTTTGTTATCATCGAAGAAATTTCTATCCAAAATCAAATGATTAAGGTTCTTCCGATATCCATATGTATAGTTACCGAATAGGTTGATTTTTTTATTGCGGTGATTGAATGTAAGTCCCGCATTTGATTTAGGATATACCCCTTGTCCATAACCAAGCGTCATCGTACCATTGGTTCCTAAACGTTGGTCTTTTTTCATTCGAATATCAATGATCCCCGAATTTCCGGCGGCATCATATTTCGCAGAGGGGTTGGTAATGATGTCAATTCGTTCAATCGTATTGGCGGGTAGCCCTCTGAGGTAGTTCGCCAAATCGGCACCCGACATGGGTGTTGGTTTACCATCGATCATAATGATCACGCCTTGTCTGCCTCTTAATCCAATCACATCGTTTTGATCCACCGTCACTCCGGGTGAGCGCTCCAGCACTTCTAAAGCAGAACTTCCGGCACTCACAATACTGTTCTCTACATTGACTACAATACGATCGGTAAGTTTTTGAATAAATGGTTTACGACTAGTAACAGTTACTTCACTAGTGCTGCTGATAGCCGTTTGTAAGGTGATGGTACCAATATTTACTTCTTTTGCTGATTCGTCAATTACAATAGGTGCCGAATACAAAGTGGTATAACCAACCATTGAAATACGTATGCGATAATTGCCTGTAGCTAAATTTTCGAAAATGATGGCTCCTGCTTTATCACTGATCGCTGCTTTGATTAGTGAAGAATCTTTCAAACGCAATAATTCAGCGGTCGCATTTTCCAATAACTGTTGTTGTTCATTGCGAATACTGATACCGATTTTTCCATTTTTAGATGACTGAGCTATGGATGAGATACTTATGAAGACCAAGCCCATTAAAAACAGATACAATTTTCTCATCGTTTTCTTTTTTAGCAGTCAAATATGAAATTGTTCGTAGAAACAACCTTCAGTTTTCGTTTGAACAGTCAAAGAAGAACAATGAGTGGAACCTCGTTAAAAAAATGTCGTCTGATTTTTACATTGACTGTGTGCGGTCTTTATAGATCATCGCTCAAGATCCCTTTTTATATTTGTTACATGCAGCCTTTACTAATGTTACACGGTGCCATTGGATCAGTTGATCAACTGATTCCTCTTAAAGAGGAACTTCGTTCGGAATTCGAAGTGTACAGTTTCAATTTCCCCGGGCACGGTGGTACCGGTCCTTTTGAATCTTTTTCGATGGATGCATTTGCGAAAGCAACCTTAGATTTCATAAAAACATATCAACTCAAAAATCTACCGGTATTTGGTTATAGCATGGGCGGTTATGTTGCGTTATACTTGGAGTCCATGTATCCGGGCACTTTTCAAAAAGTGATTACATTGGGAACCAAATATGAATGGAGCGAAGAGATCGCCGCGAAAGAAGTCAAGATGCTTCAACCGGATATTATTGAACAAAAAATACCCGCTTTTGCACAGCAATTAGCCAATAGACATGGCGCCACGGAATGGAAAAATGTTCTAGATAAAACCGCCTCCCTGTTAATATCATTGGGTAAACACCCATCGCTTTCTCCTGCTGTGTTACATAAGATTAATTGCCCAACACTTGTTTTATTAGGTGAGAAAGACAATATGGTTTCAGTAGAGGAAACACAAAATGCAGCAGTGGCTTTGACTAATGGACGGTATGAACTTTTACCCAATGCCATGCACCCCATAGAACAAATAAGTGTAAGCATACTGGCAGAAAAAATCAAAACTTTTTGCTTGACTCACTGATGGTAAATCTTCACCAATAATTTCAAGAACTCTTCGGGTTCAAAAGGCTTTGTAACAACTGCGTTGATTGAAAGATCGCGCGCACGTTCTTCTACTTCAGAAGGTAAGCTGGCGGTGAGCGCTATAATTGGAATATCAACTCCTTTACTTCGAATAATTTTTACTGCTTCGTATCCGTCCATTACAGGCATGTGCATATCCATTAAGATCATTTGATGTTTCGTGGTATCCAACTTACGAACCGCTTCCTCGCCATTTACCGCTACATCAATTGTTGCTCCCCATTTTTCCAAAAATGTTTTTGCCACCAATACATTCAACTCATTGTCTTCAGCCATTAATAAAGAAAGGCCTGATAGCGGGCGGCCTTTTTCAATATCATCCGGTACGGTTTCTCCTTGAGAGAAATTAAAGGCTTGTGATATAGGGAAAGTTTGCGTGAAAAAGAAAACCGATCCTTTACCCGGCTCACTTTGTAGTTGCAATTGTGATCCTTGAAGTTCCAGTATTTTTTTACAGATAGCAAGACCCAAGCCTGTGCCGCCAAAACTTCTGGAAGTAGATGTATCAGCTTGTGTAAAGCGATCAAAAATTAATTTCTGTTTTTCTGCCGCGATGCCAATACCGGTGTCTTCCACTTTGATGGTAAGCGTGATGTGTTGCTTTTGAATTTTCTCTTGCTGAATGATCAACCTTACATGACCCGATCGTGTAAACTTAATCGCATTTTGCAACAAATTTCCAATGACCTGACTAATACGAGTAGGGTCTGCAATAATACGGTGATGAAAGGCAGGATCTTTTTCTAAGATCAATGCAATTCCTTTTTCATCGGCAAGTGTTTTCAATCCTGATAAAAGGTCATGTGATACTTTTACCAAGTCCATGTCAATGTATTCAAAATTGATCTTACCGGCTTCAATTTTATTATAATCAAGAATATCATTCACAATATTCAAAAGATTATTAGCAGAAAAAAGAAGTACGTTCAATTGCTCTTTCTGATCTTCTCTTGGTTGATTATCTAAGAGTATGTGTGAAAGTCCGATCACAGAATTCAGTGGTGTTCTGATTTCGTGTGACATATTGGACAGGAAGTCACTTTTAGCAATCAATCCCTGCTCTGCTTCTTTTCTAGCCTTATTCAATAAATACGAATAGCGATAAGAAAGAATCAATGATTGCAAAAAGAAGAATGATAGATATCCGACAAACAAAAGCTCTTTTTGTGGTGCTACAAAACCGAAATACTGTAAGTTGATGATGATAAAAATAATCATCACTACACCAGTGCTTAGTAGCGCATATCCGGCCCCCAATCTTTTTCTTTTATAAGCAATTATATATACATAGAACGCATGCGCAATCACAAAAAACATTACCACCAGAAATGGATTGATCAATTGTGTGAAAACGGCAGGGGGGAAAATGAGGGTGATCAATGATAAAATGATACAGGCCCACATTTCAATGGCTGTAATAATTTTATTAGAATCCTCTGGATATAGATTTTGTGTGTATCGGGTAAAAAAGATAACACTGACAAATAAAGAGAGATATTCCAAGTGGATGGTAAGCGCCCAAGGAAGATCCGGAAAAACAGTATGTAAAGAATATTGAGATGTGCCAATGATTCGATAACTATAGGTAATACAGAAAAGGGCAAAATAAAGAATGGTTCTATCGTAGCGACCAAAGAAGTATAAACCAAAGAAGAAGAGTCCACACATGATAATACTTCCGGTAAGAATAAAGTTGAAAGCATTGTCTCTATTTCTTTTGCTGAACAACTTTTCTTTGTTGCCAATCGTGATTGATTTATACGGCCCCCCTTTAGAGTGCAGGAAATTAGCTACCTGTAAAATCAATCGCACTGTATCTTTTTTTATAAATAACTCTCTTGTAAACTGCTGCCATTTAGGTTGGGTTGTTTCAGAAGAAACACCCGGTACACCCGATTGTACAAAAATCTTATCATCTACAAACAGTTTATAGCTGGTATAAGTATCAGGAATATCAAGTGCCAAATCGGATGCATTCTTGGGTAATAAAATGGTAAGCATATAAGAAGCATACCCTTGTGCTGTAATTTTTTTCCCGCCAATGACCATATTGTCCCAACGTTTAGGAAAACCGATCATTCCGGTCATCTTGTCGGCGGTTTCACCGGGTTCACATAGTTTTTCCCAACATAGCCCCCATTCGCCATCCAATGGAACAGATTGTTTGGATAAATCGATAGTACGAAGATCGATGACGCCATGTTTAGCGACCGGTAATTGCGCAAATGAAGAAAATGAAAAAAGAAAGCAACTGAAAACGATCACGGAAATGAGCCTGCCTTTTCTATTAAATATTGAATACATGCTTATCTGCTTGCTTGATAAATTTCGCTGCAGGGGTATCAGCGCTTCCGTTTCTTAAATGTATTAATTCTTCTGCTAAAAATTCTATTTTAATCTGTTTCCATAATAAAAAAATAAATCCGCTCTTTCTTGTAAAAATAGTGCCGCCATCATGGGTTTTAAGCCGCTCATCCGTAACCACATTTTTATGTGATTCATACAAACCCAGTGTTATAGCAGTTTTGTACTAACAAACTAAAAACAATCACATGAATCACTTAACACGTTATAACCCTTTTCACCAAATACATCAGGGTTTAAGAGCCATGTTGTACCACTGTTCTTTACAGGTACAGCATACCAATTTTGCTGACGAAGAGCAAGCATCTACAACTATTGCACAACTTAAAGAGCTGATTTGGCTTTTCGATGGACATGCACACACCGAAGACACAAAAGTGTTTTCATTACTCGCAGATAAAGCACCTGAAGTTATCGCAGATTTTGAGCAACAGCATGATAAAGACCATATGCTGGCTGCTCATTTACAGGGCTGTATTGAACAGTACGAAGTAGCAGTGAAAACTTCTGATAAAGTTTTTGCAGGCAGACAAATACAGTTCTCACTTGCGGAGTTTACTGCATTCAATTTGTCGCACATGAATATGGAAGAAGTAATCATTAAAGAATTGATTTGGCAACATTATACAGATGAGCAGTTGCATGAGTTAACCATGGAGATTGTTGGCTCTCTTCCACCCGATAAAAATGCACGATACAGCTACTGGATGTTAAAAGGATTATCGATCCAAGAAATTGCAGAATGGTTTCGTGCCATTCAGGCTACAGCACCGCCTTTTGTAATGGACCAAATGATGGAGTTGGCCGCAGCCGCACTGGATTGTGCTGATTTTAATGAAATTCAAAAATCTTTAGCACTAGAAATGGCTTAATTACTTCTAATTATTGCCAAACAGAAAACCCCGCAATTGCGGGGTTTTTCTTTAGGCGTATATGGTTGGGTTAGTAAGCGCTTTATTGTTGTGGTTTTGTCTCCAATAATTTGAAGAACTGATCCAACATTGGCTGAATAACAATACGTGTTCTACGATTAGCTGCACGTCCTTCAGATGTACTATTATCTTTCAAAGGAATATACTGACTTCTTCCGGCCGCTGTCATGCGCTTAGGATCAATTCCATAGGTTTCTTGTAGGATGCGCACCACTGTTGTTGCTCTCCGTACACTCAAATCCCAATTATCTTGAATTGCTGCTGTCTTAATAGGAAGCGAATCTGTATGTCCTTCTACAATAAACTCGATTTCAGGTTGAGCATTCAACACTTTGGCAACCTTACCCAGTACTTCTTTTGCTCTGTCTGTTACTTCATAACTCGCGCTTTTGAATAAAAGTTTATCAGAGATATCAACATATACCACTCCCTTATCTACTTTGATATTGATGTCTTCGTCATTCAGATTACCAATGGCACCTTTCAGGTTCATCACCAATGCCATATTCAAAGAATCTTTGCGTGCGATAGATCCTTGCAGATCTCGGATATAAAGATCTTTCGCGCCAATATTTTCAAGCGACTTCTTGATACTTTCAGCCTGTGCCCCCGTTACAACAGAAAGATCTTTTAGCTGATTCAATACTGTTGTATTATTCTGCTTCAGAAAGTCGATCTGCTTATTCAGGTCAGCTATTTGATCTTCCAACGCCTGCTTACGGGCATTCAGTTCATTATTTTGTCCTTTTGATTTGGCCAGTTGATTTTCCAGGTCTTTGATCTGGTCTTGTAATTCCCGATATTTCCCCTGCATTTCCAGATAAGCCCCGCTCAGTTGTACATACTTGGCTTCTGACTCTTTGAATTTTTTACTACTCACACAGGAAAACAGCAGTACAGAAGAAGCTACTGCAACTATAAAACGATTGGTTCTCATGCATTTATGATTTGAAATGTGATCATTCGATAACTATAACGAAAGAACCATTACAATATTGTGCCAAAAATTGAGAGAACCGCCGGATCAACCCTATTCAAAAACAATCAATTGTTCCGAACGCAGCCAATCTGTATATGCATGACCGTATTGTTGATCAATATTTTTTCTTTTAATCTTAAGCGTAGGGGTTAATAAACCATTTTGAATACTCCACTCTTCTTTACAAACCACCATTCTTGCCAAATGCTCATGGTGTTCTAGTTGTGCATTCAGGTTTCGCAATAAAATCTCCAGCTCTTGTTGTATATCATTTACCGGAACCGTTTTTGCCTGTTCCGATAAAGTACACAAGACCAGTGCCGAAGGCATACCCGAGCCTACCACACAGACCTGTCCAACATAAGCATGAGCTCCTAATGTATTTTCCATCGGAGCCGGTGTAATGTATTTCCCCTTTCCTGTCTTGAACTGGTCTTTGATTCTTCCTGTGATGGTCAGATACCCTTGTTCATCAATGGATCCTTCATCTCCTGTTTTCAAAAATCCATCTTCGAAACATTGGGCCGACAATTCTGGTTCTTTATAATAGCCTAACATAGAGGCCGGACTCTTTACCTGCACTTCATTGTCTTTACCTAATCTCACTTCAACAGTTGCATAAGGTTGACCCACTGTTCCAAATTTGGCAGCATGTTTTTTATTCACATGAGACAACGCTACGTTCTCTGTCATACCATATGCTTCTTGGATAATGATTCCCAGTTTTGCATACCAATGTAATAATGCCGGATTGATTGGTGAGGCGCCTGTGAAAATATGCTGTGCTCTTGCCAATCCTAATTTTTTACGAATTGCTTTTTTAATCAGCGTACTGATCAAAGGAATTTTTAATAAGCGATCGAGTTTGTCTTGTGGCATTTTTTTCAGAACACCTTCCTGCATCTTTTCCCAGATACGCGGTACTGCTAGAAAAACAGTAGGCTGTGTATGTGCAAGGTTAGCAGCAAAAGTATCCAACGACTCTACAAAGTAAACGGTACTGCCTGTGAAAACGGTTCCACATTCTACCAGCATTCTTTCTGCTACATGACAAAGCGGTAAATAGGAAAAGAAGATTTCTTTTTTGATCTCAGGAAAATTATCGAGGAAGGACTGTACTGCAAATGACATGGCATGATAAGTATGCATCACTCCTTTTGATTGTCCGGTAGTTCCTGATGTATATACAATACAAGCCAAAGCATAAGGATCAATTTCAGGTACTCCTTGCAATGGTTCATGGCTTTTTACCAAATCATTCCAATTGATACAATCTGCATTCGGATAAAAAGGAAATGTGATCTGTAATAATGAATCAGGTACTCCCTGGCGAATAGCTTCCGGATTGTCCAGCTTTCCGATAAAGATGGCTTTGCTTTCACTATGAATAATGATATCTCGCAAAGCATCTGCCGTAATATTGGGATACAAGGGTACAGATACACATCCTGCCATGGCAATGGCCAGATCAGCCATGATCCAATGAGCGCAATTTTTACTAAGTATCGCTATTTTATCATCTTTGCCATACCCGAAAGAACGCAGGGCTGCAGTCATACTTCTGATTTGCACGCCCGCTTCTGCCCAGGTAAAATTTTGATATACACCCTTCACCGGTTCAGCTAAAAAAAGCCTTGTAGGTGTTGCTTTTTCATACTCGCAAAATTTGTCAACTATATTGGGTTGGTTCATGTTTTGGGGGTTATCATGAATTAAGCAAATGATGATTCTTTCAGGTGCGCAAGTCCTTGTTCCGGAATTTTTCCTTGAACAGGTGCATAGAAGTCTATGATCTTTTTGAAGTCTGCTTCCTCGTTGTCCGTAGTAAGAAAAGGTTCTGAAAACCAGGTTTCTTTTTTCGTGAAATCCATTGCAGCCATCACAATAGGCACTTTTGCTTTTTTGGCAATATGATAAAAACCGGTTCGTAACCGATCTACTTTTTTTCTGGTTCCTTCGGGTGAAAGCGCCAATACAAATTCATCATGTTGTTCAAACAGCTCAACCACCTGATCCACCATATGTTTATTATTGAATCGATCTACCGGATAGCCACCCATTCTGCGAAAGAAAAAACCAAATCTTCCCTGAAACAGTTCTGCTTTGCCTAAATATTTTACATGTGTGAGTCGGAGTACACTTCGAATGGCAAGACCCATTACAAAATCCCATGCACTGGTATGCGGCGCAACTATGACGATGCATTTTTTCAGATGGTAAGGGAAATTATCCCGCACTTTCCATCCCGTAATCCACAGGTAGATTTTCCAGAGTATTCTCATGGCAAGCAATGAGTACAAGATAAGAGATAATTTGAAAATGTGGCGATTTGATCTGCCTTAGGCAGACAAATTGTCCAGCTTCTTCTTCATCGAAAACATTTCATCTCTCAATCTTGCTGCTTCAATAAAATCAAGATCGCGGGCAGCTTTTTCCATTTGCTTTTTGATGGCGTTGATGGCTTTCTCCAATTGCGGAATCGTTTTATATTCTACTTGTTCTTCTGCTGCTGTTTGTATGAGTGGTTCATCTTTTTGTAGCGCATATGGATTGGATGGATCATATCCTTTAATATCCAACACTGAGGTTTGTGCAAATACTTGCTCCTTACTTTTTGAAACTGTTTTAGGTGTAATACCGTGTTCAATATTATAAGCAATCTGTTTTTCTCTTCGTCTGCTGGTTTCGTCAATGGTTCTTTGCATACTTTCTGTGATCCTATCCGCATAAAAGATCACCAATCCATCCACGTTTCTGGCTGCTCGTCCTGCCGTTTGCGTCAATGATCTTTCATTACGTAAGAACCCTTCTTTATCGGCATCTAAAATGGCGACAAGAGAAACTTCCGGAAGATCCAACCCTTCTCTTAAAAGATTAACACCCACCAATACATCAATCACTCCCAATCGCAGATCACGCAAAATTTCAACACGCTCTAAGGTATCTACATCACTATGTATGTATTTGGATTTGATATTGATACGTCCCAGGTATTTATCCATCTCCTCAGCCATTCGCTTCGTAAGTGTGGTTACTAAAACCCGATCTCCTTTTTTTACTCGTTTATCAATTTCATCCAAGAGATCATCAATCTGATTTACGCTAGGCCTAATCTCAATCGGTGGATCTAATAAACCTGTTGGTCTTACTACTTGCTCTACAACCACACCTCCTGTTTTCTCCAATTCATAATCACCCGGTGTAGCGCTTACAAAAACAGTTTGTCCGATCAGTGATTCAAATTCATGAAAGTTCAGTGGGCGGTTATCCATGGCACTGGGTAAACGGAATCCATAATCTACCAGTACGAGTTTTCTGCTTCTGTCACCACCGTACATACCTGCCACCTGAGGAATGGTTTGATGACTTTCATCGATCACACATAAAAAGTCTTTGGGGAAATAATCCAACAAACAGAAGGGGCGGGTGCCGGGTTTTCTTCGATCAAAAAATCGGGAATAGTTTTCAATACCATTACAATATCCCAATTCGCGAATCATTTCCAGATCAAATTCTACTCTTTCTTTGATACGTTGTGCTTCAATAAATTTTCCGGTATTCTTAAAATATTCAACCTGTGCCATCATTTCATCCTGTATCTCATTCATCACCTGCTGTATCATGTCTTTAGGTGCGAGGTAAAGATTGGCCGGAAAGATGGCTGCATTTTCCATCAACCCAATTCTTTTGCTCGTAGCTGTTTCAATGCTTTCTATTTCTTCGATTTCATCGCCAAAAAAAGTAATCCGGTATCCGAAATCTACATAGGGTAGGTTAATATCTACCGTATCTCCCTTCACACGAAAAGTTCCACGCTTGAATTCTTCCTGGCTTCTATTGTACAAGGCATTCACCAGTTGATGTAAAAAACCTTGACGGGAAATGACCTGACCTTTATGAATTCGAATGATCCCGTTTTCATATTCAGTCGGATTACCCATACCATAAATACAACTCACACTAGCTACCACAATGATATCACGTCTGCCGCTCAATAATTGTGATGTAGCTTGTAAGCGAAGTTTGTCCAGCTCTTCGTTGATGCTCAGGTCCTTTTCAATATATGTATCACTCACCGGCATATAGGCTTCCGGCTGGTAGTAATCATAATAGCTAACAAAATAACCAACCGCGTTTTCCGGAAAGAATTGTTTGAATTCACCATACAATTGTGCTACCAGTGTTTTATTATGTGTCAATACCAACGTGGGTCTTTGCACATGTTGAATCACATTGGCCATGGTAAAGGTTTTACCACTACCCGTTACGCCTAATAAAGTCTGGTACTGTTCGCCATTCAGAATACCCTCTGTTAATTGCGCAATGGCAGAGGGCTGATCGCCTGCGGGGGAATAAGGTGAGTGGAGGTTGAATGGCATGATACTTAAAGTTCGTATGGAACGTAATAGTTGTCAACTTCTTTAATATGAATAATGTCAATTGTTCTTGTTGAGATTGTTCCTGTAGAGGAAACTGTAGGTCCTTTGGGTAAATTAAACTGATTATACAAAAAAGTACCATCTAAGTTTGGATCCTGAAAATATATTTTGCTCAATGAATTCTTCATAGTATTGAAAAGATGTGAATCAATATTCCTATTGAAAAAGGGGAATGAGTATCCGATAACAACTAAAACATTTGTATCTCTGACCATTTGTTCTGCTAGTAAAATTCTATTGTTAGTAAAGGTGCTTATCCCGAAAGAATCTTCTTCTTCCCAAGCAAATGATATTACGGGGTCAACATCTTTAAACTCCTTCTCAGATTGCTCTTTCTCAAGTAATGAAGCTTTTGAATAATTATAGCCTGCAATACCATTTAGATGTAGCATAAAAAAGTCTTCGCTGCTTACTTTTTCGGTATAATTATTCGGCCAAACTTTAAAGTTTCTTATAATGAACTCTGCTCCATTATTTGGTTTTAATAAGACCGCTCCTTTTTCAATTTGTCTGTCATAGTTCCAATTAATGATCTTAACATTTGCCGGTAATGATTGTTTGTGTGATATAGTTGCTAGAAAAGGTATAACTCTCGGGTCAATATTGTCTTCTGTAATTGTTATTCCTGTTTCATTATCTTTACTCTCTTCGTAAACAAAAAATTTAGATATTAATCTTTTAAGGATATCATATCTTCTATAATCCCCTCTTTCTAAATAAAATTTACATAAAAGATCTGGTGTTTTAAATTTTACAACAAGCCTTGATATTTCATCCAGTTCATGTGGCGAAGGCTTTAATTTTGCATTTCCAAGATTAATAAAGTCGTTTCTAAATTGCTCAATAAAGAATTTTAATCTTGTAGGGAAGCCTGGTTTATGTGGCTGATCTTTAATTAGTGGCAAAACGTTGGCGCTCGCACCCGCACCTAAAATATATGTTATTTTCATAAAAAAGATTCCTCACAATTTCGATTAAATAAATGATTTTTAATATACAGATTGTTTTAATTTTATTACATGATAGATTCGTTTTCAAAATCTATTTCAACGTACCATCTGGAAAACTTTTTCGAGCTCTCTGCAGATTTATTTTGCATTGCGAGCTATGATGGCTATTTCAAAAAAATAAACAGTTCTGTCATTAAAGTGTTGGGGTTTTCAGAAGAAGAATTAATGTCTCGTAAGATATCGAGCTTTATTCATCCCGAAGATCAAGATAAAACAGCAAAACATCGAAAAGAATTATTAAACGGCTCGCCTCTTTATCATTTCGAAAATCGCTACATCACCAAAAGCGGTGATATTGTTTGGTTATACTGGACCTCCATGCCGGTTGCGGAAGAAGAACTGGTCTATGCAATTGCAAAAAATATTACCCATAAAAAGAAAGAAGAAGAAGACAGAAATAAACTGATTTCTGAATTGTCTGCATTGAATGCAGATCTAAAGCGACTGTCTTATACAACATCCCACGACCTTCGTTCACCGGTCAATAATTTATTGAATGTTTTTAACCTACTCAATAAAAGAAAAATTGAGGATGAACAGGTACAACAGTTTTTATCGATCCTTAAATCAGGTACAGAACAACTGAAAGCAACTTTGAATGATTATGTAGACGTACTCGCAGAAAATGACCGTTTAAATGCCGAAAAAGAATCTGTACTCTTTGAAGAAGTGTTGAAAAAAGTAACGCATTCTATCAGTAGCCTAATTATTGATTCTCGTACCATTATTCAAACAGATTTTGAATCGCTTCCATCTGTTCTTTTCAAAAAAAGTTATTTGGAAAGTATTTTTCTGAACCTGATCACCAATTCCATCAAATATGCCATGCCCGGCAGAAACCCCCTCATTGATATACATAGCTGGGCAGAAGATGAAAAACAATACCTAAGTATTACCGATAATGGAAGTGGATTTGATATGGAGCTGGTAAAGGATAAAATATTTGGAAAACACCAGCGTTTTCACGACCATGCAGACAGCAAGGGAATTGGTCTGTACCTCGTTCACAATCACATTACCAGTATGGGCGGAACCATTCAGGTGAATAGTGAGATCGGAAAAGGGACCAGTTTTGTGATTAGTTTTTAAATCCATTCATTTTATTGATTAATATGTCAACGCGAAAACATTTTTTTCTTTTGCCCGGTCTCATTTGTTTGTTCCTGACAACAAGCGCTCAAAAATCAAATGAAGAATTCTTTGCTTTTAAAGAAGATTGGTCGCCCGCAAACAGTATCGATAGGGCTACCTATTTTATGTACAAGCTAAAAGAAAATGATACCACTTTTTCTTGCCGCTTCTACCATAAAAACGGCCCCATGATACGATGTGAAACTTATCGTGATAACGAACTGCAAATACCACATGGCCGTTTTGCATGGTATAATAACAGTGGTCATATAGACAGTACCGGACTGGTAAGCTTTGGTAAAAAAGATGGTTACTGGGAATACAAAAGACCGGATGGAACCACAATAAGCGTAGTGCATTTTAATAGTGGCAAAAGAATCTGGACAAGAAACTATGATACCAGAACCGTTTATTATACTGACGGAAGACCCGACGAGCCGATGGATGCATTGTTTTTCATGAAAAATAATTTTACCAGCGATAATAAACCTCCTGAATTCAAAGGAGGGGTACGAGGCTGGATCAACTACCTCGAAAAAAATCTGGAGACGCCGGGAAGATTCAGACAAATATTCGGCCCTGGTACAAAAGGAACCGTTGTAGTAAGTTTTAAGGTAGACACAATAGGAGCCGTTTCAGAGCTGAATATTGATAAATCGGTAGAGTGGTCGGTAGACATGGAAACACTTCGTGTTTTTAAAAGAAGCCCAAAATGGGAGCCCGCTATTCAAAATGGAAAAATTGTCAGCTATTATCATCGACAATCTATTACCCATGTGATTAATTAACTAAAAATCAAGGAGTTAGTGGGTCGGTCAAAGATTTAATATTAAATAATTGTTACCATTTCGTAAATTCATTAAGCATAAATGCGTTGAATTTGACGAAAAAGGGGTACATATTATTCATAATCACAGTTTTATACATATCTACGGCCTTTTCACAGACCCGCGCGGAAGGGTCTTTGGTAGTCGTTGATTTTTACGGGGATAGCTTATCCTTTCCTGTTGACGCTTCCGTTCATGTCCCTTTTGAAGAACAACTTTCCAAAAAAAGCATCAGCAGTTTTTATGAGAACATGCTCAAAGGGCTTTATCAACCCATGATACAAACCCTGGTTCAGTACCGAGATGAGAAGAAGTTGGACGACTGGTTCTATTATCAACTCATTAGAACCACCGCCGAAAAGCTCAGTCCGAAAGCAGATAATTACCATCGTTATACTTTGTACAAATGGTTTTTATTGAATGAATCCGGCTATTCCTCCACTACACGTTTTAGAAATGATACTTTGTTATTATATGTAAGAAGCGAAGAAGTGATTTATGATGTGCCATATTATATGGCAGGTGATCAACAATATGTTTGTTTAAATTATCACGACTACAACAGCAATGTAAATTTTGATGCCATCACTTTTACTACGCTTTCTTTGTCGGTGGGAGGCAACAATCGATTCTCTTATAAAGTAACCAGCTTACCTGTCATTAAAAAGAACAATTACACGGTTAAGCAAATACAGTTCGACTATAAAAACAAAGACTATCGGTTTAATGTGGTATTGGATCAGCAGATGCAAAAAATATTTACCAATTATCCGGTAGTAGAATATGCTTCACAATTCGGTATTCCGTTGAGTCAGACCACCTATAATTCTTTGATTCCCGTACTGCGTGAAGCGGTGAAAGGAATGACACAACAACAGGGAGTTGACTATTTGATGCAATTCACGCGCTCGGCCTTTTTGTTCCAAACAGATACAAAAGCATACGGTAAAGAAAAAAGGTTGTCTGCAGAACAAACCTTGTTTTACGATTATAGCGATTGTGAGGATCGATCGGCATTCTTCTTTAATATCATTAAGGAGATTTACAACCTACCCATGATTGTCTTGTCGTATCCAACACATATTACCGTTGCTGTTCACTTTGATTTTGCCAATGGCACCCCCATTGTTTACAATGGAGAACAGTATTGGGTTTGCGAACCCACTCCACAAAAAAAGAACCTCAAGATCGGAGAGATTCTTCCCTCCTTGAAAAAGCAACCCTATGAAATAGTGTATGCTTATAAACCTTTTTGATTCCGCTCATCCTTCTTTCCAATAGCTTAACCCTTCTTTTTCTTTTAAGGCTGAAAAAAAATTTATCTTTTTTGTCTGATCGGGTCTACGCTGATCGTCTCTTAGTAGTAAACCGTTCATTTAATCTTTAAAACAATTTGTATGAGCAATTTTATGTTTCTATTTCGCGGTGGTTTAGACCCTTTTACTTCTTCTCCGGAAGAATTGCAGCAAAACATGGAAAAATGGATGGCTTGGGTTGGACAGCTCCAGGCCAATGGCACTTATGTTGCCGGGGAAGCCTTGATGCCTACCGGTAAAACACTACACAAAGCCAATGTGATTACAGATGGTCCTTTTATTGAAAGCAAAGAAATGGTTGGAGGCTTCTTCATTGTGAAAGCTGATTCCATCGATGCTGCCATTGAGATCGCAAAAGATTGTCCAGACCTCGCCATTGGCGGCTCTGTTGAAGTTCGTGATGTTGTTGTATTTCAGTAATGAAGCGGGGGGAATCAACAGAACAAATCATCGATCATCTTTTCCGCCAACAGGCGGGAAAGATGGTTGCTGTATTATCGCATCTGGCCGGATTCAAACATTTGCATCTGATTGAAGATATTGTTCAGGAGTCTTTTATTAGCGCTTTTCAACAATGGAAAATCAAGGGAATTCCTGAACAGCCGGAAGCATGGCTCATGAAAACAGCCAAAAACAAAGCCATTGATCTGCTCCGAAGAATCAACTACCATACCCGGTATGTACAGTCACAACAGACAAAAGATTATACTGAACAAGTATCCCAATTCTTTCACGAGCATGAGATTAATGACAGTGAACTACGAATGATCTTTGCCTGTTGTCATCCTTCATTGAAAACAGAAGATCAAATTGCGCTTACCTTAAAATTGGTTTTCTCTTTTTCCATCAATGAAATACCCCGTGCACTTGTATTGACAGAAACGGTAGTACAAAAAAGAATGAATCGCGCGAAGTCTCTCTTAGCCAATCAATCTATTCCTTTGGAAATACCTGCGGGACAAGCATTACAAGACAGAATGGAATCTGTTCGTACAGTTCTATACCTATTGTTCAATGAAGGTTATTGTTCCGGAAAAGCGGATGAAATGATTCGAAAAGATCTTTGTGTAGAAGCCATGCGCTGTGCTAAGATTATAGCAGAACACAAAGCGGTTGCAGATCCTGCCAATCAGGCTCTACTAGCTTTGATGTGTTTACATGCTTCACGTTTTGATAGCAGGTCTTCTAATGAACATGGAATCATTTTATTAGAAGAACAAAATAGAGATTTATGGGACCGAGAGTTAATAGCTATTGGTTTCCACTATCTCAATATGGCATCATCCGGCGAAATAGTCACGCGGTATCATCTAGAAGCGGCCATTTCTGCCGAACATTGTAAAGCCTCAAAATACAGTGATACCAACTGGCAACAATTGTTACAATGGTATGATCTACTGCTTCGTATCGACACCTCTCCTGTTATCTTATTGAATCGTTCGCTGGTAATTCACGCAATGGGTGAAACCGAAAAAGCCATTCAGGCTATTTTAGCGATACCGGGAATAGACATGCTCATTCATCATGACCCCCAATACAGCGCTGTATTGGGTTATTTGTATATGAAGCACAGTGATACAATGAAAGCCAAAGATTATTTACAAAAAGCACTGGCTATAACAGATTCTAAGGCAGAGAAAGAACTGCTGCAAACGCGTATCGATCAATTATCTATCAAAAATTAAAGCCGCCTCTTTTCAGAAACGGCTTTGTTCTCATTCATCAATACTTATTCTTCCAGTTTTTTTACAATAGCCTTTACTTTACTATCGATCTGTTTATCACTTAACTTTCTTCCGTTTATTTCAGAACTTGTCCATCCTTGCCAGATGGTTTTATCCGTATCCGCATCCATCATGGTTAAAGTTAGTGTTCCTTCTTTTACAGTTCGCGCATTCTCATCAAACCCAAGAAAATGTGATGGATAAAATACCGGCACCCATCTTCTGCTACCCGGATTAAAAAACCATCGAGTGAAGGGTTGTGTGTATACGGCATTGCGATCGATTTTCTCTTCTTGCTCAATCATCACATCATACACCAGGTATACATCAGGATTACTCTTTACTTCTTTCCATCCTTTTTCGGCAAGATTTCGGTCAATGGATTGCCTGATCTTTCGATTGGTAAGGTCATCGTTTTTCGTTGATGCGTTGGCCTTTTCTTTTTCAGCCTGTGTTCTTACCCAACTATATGTTTTTATCTTACTAAAATCAACATTGCTATCTTTTTGAACATAGGCCGTACGACTACAAGATACCAGCAAAAACATAGTTGATAAAATTGTTGCTGTCCATTTCATTGTTTTCATAATAGTATGTTTTATGTTCAGGATTCTTTACACTATTATAGATTCAAGCATCGTGCCTATGATTGCGAAAAAGAAGATAAAATTTTGTCAATCTGTTGTTAAAAACAAGCTGTTATTTGGTGGATGTAAGATTTAATATGTGCATAAAAAAAGCCGCAATAATTGCGGCTTTCATACACATGAGAAATGGTTGAGCGAACTGTTGAAACAGTTTGCGTGGCTATTTAACAGATTTACGCAGGTAAAGATTACCATAGGTTGATTTCAACGAATAGGCGGGTCCTTTACCGGGTGCTAATGTTATAGAAGTATAAAAATCTTTTTCTTCTTTTTCGGTGATATTCAATTTCAGGTTACTGTAGATCTGTCCATAATGAGTAGTAACAGATAACTTTCCGGTTGTTGCTTCGTTGATCGATGCATCAATTCCTCCGTAAGTGGCGTCCACTTTTAGTTGTCCATTGAAGTTGGCAAGTTCTACAATGCCGTAGGTAGATTTTACAAATGTATTTACGAGGTTTTCGGGAACTTTGATATCTAGAGTAATCTCTATTTCCACACCTTCAGAATAATATTTCGCACCTTTTAAGTCGGCCGTAAATTCTTTATATGCTTCTTTGGAAGTAAATACAGTTTTCTTTCCATCTTTCACCACCGTATATCGCTTGGGTAGCTTGTCCATGTCTTTGATGATATTCTTAATCGTTAGTGTGTTACCCTCAGAACTTTCGATCAATTGAAAAGCATCATTGTTTTCACCATTGTTGATGCTGACAGAAGCGGTGATAGACACTTCATTTTTATCCCAAGTGCTTACTTTCACTACTTTCGGATAATCAAAAGACAGTTTTAATTCCTGTCCCGCTTTTACCGGATAATTTTTTGTGATGGTCTGTTGTCCTTGGGCAAGACACAGCAGGGTACAACACAATACTGTGAGTATCGTTTTCATACAGGTATATTTAATAAGATGAAAGTATTAGTTAGCCTTACGGAGATATACTTTTCCGTAGTTAGAAGTAAGCGTCATATCAATACCACCGCCATTTAATTTTCCTTTGATATTGTTATCACTATACTTGACCATATCGCCGGATTTTTCGATATCGATTTTAAAGTCAGCAGAAGCCAATATCTCACCCCATGAAGTATTCATTTTTAAATTGGCTTTTGTGGTTACAGGCATCTCAACATCCACATGTTTGTAAACCGATATCAGCGATATGGGTCCTTTAACATTCTGACCCAGTTTCACATCTACACTTCCATAAACAGATTTCACAGTAAGCGGACCGGTAGTATTTTCAAGTTCTATATCGTTGTATAATGCAGATACTTCAATTTCACTTTCTACATTTTTGAAAACCGCTTTGGAATTGTTCATTACCTTGTTGAAAGAGTATGAGATAGAAACACCTTTGGGTACTTTGATCCTGATCTTGTGATCTCCTTTACCAACCGGATTTACCTCGATATTTCCGCCTTTATCTGTTACGTTGATTCCAATTCCGGTATTATCTTCCAAACCAGAGCCGCTGATTGGACGCAAGCCTTTTGCTCTTTCGTCATCTTCTGATTTCATTTTACTGGATGAGAAAAGAATTTCATTTCCATCATATCCTTCAACAGATACGCCTGGTAAATTGATGATGAGTTTTCCAGAACTTTTTGCAATCTTATAATCCTGTGCAAATGCTACTGTTGTTGCAATTAGTGCTACAATAGTTGTGAATATGAGCTTTTTCATTTGTTTGTTTTCGTTTTTATGGTTTTATGATAATGATTCAGACTTAACCGTCATGCATGAACCGGTAACCATCTGTTTGTATTATGAGCCAAGTGTTAAAATGCTTGAATAGGCGCGTTCTTTTACTGCATCATTCGTATTTACATCCTGCACCATTTTTTGTAAATCGTCAAGAATTGATTTTTGTTTCATTTCTGTCAACACATGTATCAATTCTATCTGTACCATCGGATCTTTTTGTTTTTTCAGCGATGCAATCAGCTTTTTCTTCACATAATTTTCTCTGTGAAAACGAGACAGCGCTTCCAATGCCGCCAGTCTAACATTGGTGCTGGGGTCTTCGTTCATGGTTGAAACCAGCGCATCAACGATATCCTTGTCTGCAGCTTGCATGCGATACGCTTTCATGGCTGCAGCAATTCGCGTGCTGGGTGATTCCATATTTCCCAAACTGGCAAACAACATCTGTTTTTGTTGATCATTTTCTTTGATCAATTGTTGAGCTGCTTCACCCATTGTTTTTTCAGGTGATGTTATGGATGCCATTGTATTTGGCTGTATCGTCTCCTCGTTGGGTACTATTGACTTGTTGTTTTGCTGTTGATCTTGTTTAGACGCAACCAATCCTTCCGCAGTTGATGCATCTTGATTTACCCACCAAATAGCAAAGCCCGCCAAAACGATTACACAAGCTGCCGCTACCATTCGCAAGGTTCTAAAAGAAATCACCAATGCTTTGGGACGCTCTTCTTTCACCGGCACTTGTGCCATTCTTTCCTGAATTCGAGATAATACATCTGCGCCCGGAGTACGATCATCAAATGCTTCTCTGTTTTGTTGTATAAATTTTTCCAGTTCACTGCTCATGCAACACCTCCTTCTTTAAGGCTTTTTAATATTTTTTGTTTTGACCGATGATATTGGATTCTCACGTTGTTATAGGAGATCCCCAATATTTGTGCAATTTCTTCCTGTGGAATATTTTCGAACAGGTATAGTTGTACAATGGCTCTATTTGATTCCGGTAATTGTTGGATCGCTTTTTTAACCTCGTCAACTTTAAACACAAATTCAGACTCATCAATACTCTCTTCTTGTTTTAAGTAGCTGTCTTTTTCTTCCAACTCCACCCATCTCACTTTTTGCTTCCTGATCCAGGATATGGATTGATTGATGGCTATTCTTTTGATCCAAGCCCTGAATCCCCCCGTATTTTCAAACCGGTGAATGGCTTGAAAAGCTGCTACAAATACTTCCTGTAAAAGATCTTCTGCCTCGCCCGTATGGGGTACAAGACGGTAAATAGTGTTGTACACTTCTTTGGAATGCATGTGGTAGAGTGCGGAAAAGGCTGATGTATCGCCTTTTTTACACCGTTCCACCATTTCCTCGCTCGTTATTGTTTTTACCAGTTCCAAAGATGTTTGCCTGTAGTCTTGTTATCTAATAGCGGTTTCTTCATTTACGTTACAAGATATTCTCAATTTTTTCTTTTAGGGCATAAAAAAAGCCATCCGCCTAAGGCGGATGGCTGAGATTTGGATGGGTGTATTGATTTAGTATTTCTTCTTCTCTCTGATCTCCAGTACCTCTTTTTTCAATGGAGCCAGTTCATTAGGATCCAGGTGATTCCAAGAAGTATTGAATACCTGCTTGTAATAGTCTTCCAGGGCTTCAATCATTGGGTTGATAACCCCCGGGTCGCGACTGAAACCAATATTAAAGCTTCTTTCAAGCGTATTGTATACAGGAGCTATATATACTTGTTTCTGCTTCAGCGGAATACTCTTAGCCCATAATTTTTCTTTGGTAAGTGGTTCAGCGGCAACCAGATTTACTTTACCGGATAAGATAAAGAAGCCGGCATACTTATATGCTGTTCTGTAAGTAGCATAACGACCTTTACCAGATACATATTCAGAATAAGAGTTCCAGTTTACGTTGGAGCTATTGATATCAAAATCAATTTCAACCTGCAATAACAAATCGCTTTCTTTTTTATCATTGTACACCACCTGATCATAATACTCGAAAGGTCCACGTACCGAATATCCTTTAGCGGTTAATGATTCGTTGTAGTCGGCAGCCATTGCTTTAGAAAAATCACTGAATATTTTATAATTCGAGTAAGCAAATTTTTCTTGATAAGCCGGATCTACAAGCAGAAATACTACCTGAGCAGATTTAGCAGGTGCTTTTTGTGGTGGTTCAAAGTCATAACTAGGTGCTTTGATGGTAGGGGCCGGTGGTGGTGCTGTTACTTTTGGTCCGGAGCTTGCCACATACAATACTGCATAAGACAATACGACCAATATTGCCATTAGATTTTTTTTGTTTCTCATATTCGTTTTGTTTTGTGTAGGATATATACGGTTAAAATCGCCATTTGGTACATCAATACATCTATCCAATCTCCGGTTCCGTGCATCCAGCCCAACCATTGAAATAATTCGGTTGCCGAAACCATCAATGCTATTCCAATTTTCCAGCCTTTGGGTATCTGCTCCCAGCCATCCCAAACCATTACCATCGCCATCCACAGGGAAACACCCCACAAATAATCGGGTATCCATATGGAGCCGGGAAAAGAACTTGTTTCTTTTGAATTGTATAGCAACCATCTTTCAAAGAAAACCGGAACTTTTCTTCCTTTCAGGTATATCAAAGCTCCCGCGATCATGGGGATCACAACCCAGATCCATCTCACCATCAAAACCCTTCTATTCGCGCTCAAGCTCTTCTGTGTTGATGCGGTCATCAAAAAAGACGACCACATAGTTTTCCGATTTCAGTTTGGCAATCAGATCATCACGGTATTCTATAATCTCTTGTAGCGTTGCAAACAGTTTCGGTGATTTCCATGTCTGTGTTACTTTATCTTTAAAATAGCCCAGCTTTTCAAACTTATTTTTAAAATGCCCAACTGATCTTGTTGCTACAGAACTATAAAAATCCCTGGCTTTATAAAAACCACTGATGATCGCAAATTTTTTATAGTGCGCTGAGCCTTTCGGGTTACACTCTATACAGGTGGTGGAAAGATACATGAATCCATACCCCCCCGTTGTGTCGGCAAATTTGTCGACTTGTTGGGTTGAATCAGGTTCTTGGGCCTTCAATACTGTAGTTCCGAAGATGAATAAGAGGCATACCAATAACTGGCGATAACTGAAAACTCGTTCACGCATTATATAGTAAAATTAGGCTTGTTTAAATCTATAAAAAATACCTGAAAATGAGTAGTTTATCTCTATTTTTCTATGATTCTTATTTTCTTTTGACATTATAAATAGCTACCGGTGGATCTAGGTACTGGTTTCTGTCATTCTGCATATAAATCTTTCGCACGATATTCATTCCTTTGATCACTTTTCCAAAAGCTGCATAACCCAATTTGTCTTCTACATTTTCTCCTCCTTCATCAAGTCCGGGTTGGTCATCAATGCAAATAAAAAATTCACTGCCTGCCGTTCCCGGTGCCAGTCGGGCAACCGATATCACACCGTCTTTATGTTTTACGCCGGTTTTTCCGGTGCTTTCATGTGGTATACCTGTAATGCTTCTTGCTTTTTCATTTTTGGTTCGCCATAAACCGCCTTGCAAAATTTCTGTCTTAGGTGCATTTGATGGCTGATTGTTTACATTTAATACACGATAAAAAGAAGTGTTCTCATAAAATCCGGAGTCTACATAACTTAAAAACGCAGCGGTGGTAGCGGGTGCTTTATCTGCATACAGTTCTACTTCTATTTCTCCATATTTTGTTTCAATCACCACACGTGGATTTCCGGAATTGGTGGGCTCCTTACAGGTAATGAGGGCTGATAAAAGAAAAAGATAAATCAGTTGCTTCATAACGATTCATTCACTTCAAACAAAAATAACTGCGTCTTTTCCAAAGCTGAGAAATTATTATCAGCAATCATCCATAAAGATCGTTTTCCATTTTTTAATCTTGGGCCCAAACACATGCCTTCTACATTATCAGTATAAATACCCAGCTCATCCAGATTCAATAATAATTTTTTTCGAAGTGGTTTTTGGGGTGGATTATTTTTTAAGCTGTTGATCGAGCTAATATCTTCCGCATCATTCAAATCAATCATAAAAATTTTAATCGTACATGCTAATCTACCCGTAGAGAAAGATCTTTCCATTACGAGTAATTTATTATTTCCGATATCCATAATATCCGGAATACCATTCACCATAAAACTCCCCGGCGGATTGGGTGCATACGCCACCGGATCGAGTTTATATGCATACTGAGCAACCGCTTTCCCATTGGATACATTGAATTTGTACAGGCGAACCCAAGCATCATTCGGTTCCAGACTTGCTTGCGGACCATCTTCATACCTGGGTTCTTCCAAGCTCACGAACAAGTTTTGATAGTTATTGGTGAATGTGGCTCCTTCTAAAACACCATTGCGCCTTGGCCCTTTTTCCAGAGCAGACATCCGCAAATTATCCGGCAATGAAAAGCTGCGAACATATTTTCCCGATCTATTCACTACTTGAATAGAGGGGTCTGCGATCACGGTATCTTTTGCTGTTACAATTCTTTCTCCTTCGCTGGTCCATACAAATTGTTTTGTGATGGGATGATAACGTATGGCTTCCGGATCGGGTGTTAGTTGTGGGTTTTCTTTAGAGGAAGGATAGGGTTGTCCGTTGGGTTGTTGCAATGTAACGGCTTGTTGGAATAAAACTGTATCGATCTTCTCATCCTTCAATATAACCTTCATCGTGTAAAACCGCGCCGGTTGTAATGCAGATCGGTCATCACTAATAGTATAGAAAACTTGTTCTGTTTTATCAAAATCTATTCCCGATAAACCACCCACTGTTGTTTGCTGAAATGAAAACTGGTAGGGAATATCATACACATCAATCAACCGAAGCGAGCTCGGCGCCACCTGTAGCATTCCCCTTTTTGTTGGAGAACAGGCATATATAACAAGTAGACAACAAGCAACTATTAATGATTTCAAAACCTAAATAATTTTTCTGTGTTATTCTGTGCCCTCAGTGGCAATCCACTCACACAAAACCCTCTCAATTTTTTTTCATTTTCTTCTTATGCGAAAACAACCAAGGCAATAATTTAGGCTCTGCAAAAGCATTGGTCCAACTATCATGCCCCACTCCGGGATATTCAGAATAGGTAACATCTTTCGCACCCGCAGTCATCAACGCTTTGTACAACTCACGATTGGGTTCGGGCGATACCACAGGATCTTTTTCACCATGAAAGATCCACATCGGAACTTCTTTGGCTTTTTGTACCAACAATGGAATATCAGCAATACCACAAATCGGAAATGCCGCGGCAAAAAAATCAGGATAACGACGCAACAGATCATAGGCACCAAATGCACCCATCGATAACCCTCCGAGATAAACCCTTCTTGGATTGACATGCCTATTGTCTACCAAACTATCCATCAACTGTTTTACCAATTGTTGTGAAATAGGAGCATCTCCTTCAGAGTCTACCGCAGCCCATTGTTTTTCTGCTGATCGCTTGTATTTAGACCATGTCATGTTTTTGGGGCATTGCGGAAAAATAACAATGCCTTCAAAGTATTTACGGTTCGTGGGTTCAAGAAAAAGTTTAGCACCATGGGTTAACTGCGCTTCATTATCATTCCCTCTTTCTCCTGATCCATGGAGAAACATGACCAATGGATAGGCTTTGTTCTTTTTATACTTGGCAGGATACAGTATACGATAGTGTAGGGTATCGTTTCCTTTGATGAATTGTTTCTTTTCATAGGCAGAAAAGTCCTGTGCGCTCAGTGTAGTAGAAAAGGAGAAAAGAAACAGCAATGACAGGATGTTTTTCATATGGGATCGTTTGGATAAATATACAAACATCCGATCAGTAGCCCTCTGTTTTATTGGCTTGTTTTACATGATTTTTTACTCTTTATGTATTGAATTCGAGCTAAACAATTTTGTAGCTTTATTCAACTGATGTAACATCTTGGTAAAAAGAAGTCCTATGAAACAGTTGTCTTTATTCGTCATCTTTTTCTTATCCATTATAGTGGCTTTCTCACAAAGTGTTCCTATTCCAAGTAATTATTCTGTTGTCGACTCGGTTCTTGGTGATTTAGATAAAGATGGTGTTGATGAACTTGTTGTTGCTTACAATACCAAAAGTGACGAGGATGAAATTGACAAAGGTGTTCCAAGAGAACTGGTTATATATAAGAGGCAGAATAATCGATGGGGGGTATGGCAAAAATCTATGCAGGCATTGTATGGAAGTAGCGACGGAGGCATGATGAGCGATCCTTTTGGTGAAATAACAATAAAAAAGGGAATTTTGAAAATTTCACATGAAGGCGGGGGCCGTTGGAAGTGGAATTTTACTGATAAATATCGCTATGATGGAAAAGAATTTAAATTGATAGGATATGAAAGTTATTATGGGACGCCTTGTGAATATTGGGAGCTGGTTGATTTTAATTTGGTAACCGGAAAAATAATTATAGAAAAAGAATTTGAGCGTTGTGAAAACGATGCTAAAAATCAGGAAATTTATAAACGAGAAAATGAAACCTTTTTTAAAAAAGTTATTCCCCTGAATTTACAAAATCGATCCTCTAAAGACATCATCATTATTAGCCCAAAGTATCGACACGAAATTTATCTTGCTTCAAAACTACATTAAAGCATCCCATATTAAAACCTCTCACAACTGATGCTGCTGCGCATACAACACCATCATCGCCGTATTTTTCAGATCCAGCTTTCTTAGAATATTTCTACGATGGGTATCTACCGTATACGTACTCAAAAATAATTTTTCAGCTATTTCATGACTGGTAAACCCTTGTGTGATCAGGTGTATGATTTCTTTTTCCCGCTTGCTCAACACATCTTCATGTTTGGCGGTAGTGGGCTTTTCCGGTGCCCACATAAAGATTTCTTGTCCCGCTACCGACTCCTGTATGGCTTCAAGTAATTCGTCTGAAGAAAGGTTTTTGATTAAATACCCTTTCACACCCGCCGTTTTACATTGATAAATGATATCATTGTCATGCTCCATACTCAATATCAGAATAATGGCTTTCGGAAATTCTTGTAAGATGGTGGCCGCCACTTCTGAGCCTTTTCCATCTGGCAAATGATAGTCGAGCAACAACACTTCCGGTTGCTTCGCTTTGAATAAAGCAATGGTTTCTGCCGCACTATGAGCAGAACCTGCCCAAACAATCCAATCAATTTCTTTCGTGACACTTTGTATGCCTTCCGCAAATATTTTATGATCATCTGCAATAGCAACACTTACTTTTCTCATGTTATCTTTTTTCGTTTTCCATAGATACATCAATAATAACCGTAGAACCGAGGTGACTGGAATCCAGGTTTATCTTTCCATTCATATACTGTACACGCTGTCGAATACTTTTCCAGCCAATCCCTTCTTCTTTTCCTGTATCAAACCCTTTGCCATTATCTTCTACCAGCAAAGTTAGTTTGTTCATTTTTTCATCTTCCCAAATCTCTATCGTTACTTCTGAAGCTTCTGCATGTTTTTTGATATTGTGTAGCAGCTCCAAAACAATTCTGTACAATGCCGCCTCTGTTCGTAAAGGATACCTATTCTTCAATTGACTTGTATACCGAATCTTATAGCCTTCCCCACTATTCCATCTGGCAACTGTTTTTTCCAGTATTCTATCCAATCCTTGTTCCTGCAGTTGCACGGGCATTAGATCATGTGCGATATTACGCAGATCTGTTACGGCCATGTCCAACTGTTCTCCAATCCAATGTTGCGTTTCCGTGTCTGATTTTAAACGATGATCTGCACCAATTCTGATGCTTCCTAACAAGCCTCCCAATCCATCATGCAATTCGCGAGCCAATCTGTTTCTTTCTTCTTCCTGTGTTTGTATCATCTTATCTGCTACTTCCCTTTTTTCTTTTTCCAACGCCTGCATCGCTTGGTCTTTTTCTTTTTTATACAGGTTGTATCGTTGTGAAAGACCAAAGGATAAAATAGTACTCTCTCCTAAAAAGCCAACAGGTGAGCCGTACATATTTGCAAAGAACATCCAGTTGCCGCCAAGATTGTACTGCGACAAAAGCAATAATAAAATATACACGCCGAAAAATCCCAATGCCGATAAAAAGAAAAGAGCCAATGTTTTTTGTTTGGCATAGCTTTTCCAGATAAAGAGAATAATAAGCACCAGCGCCCCAATCCAAATAATATTCATGCTGGTAAGAAACACATAGCGCATGATTGTTGAACTGTTCGCATAATCTGTGACCAATAAGCCGAAACTGGAAATCACCATTAACAACTGAACAATTCTGATCGCCCTTCTATACAAGGGCTGCGTGTTTTGTATCGTAAAAAACCTTGCGGTTAACTCCAGTAAAAAGATATAAGAGATGTTGGAGAAAAAAGGGCGCGCTTTGGCTGTAAAATCTGTCCATTCTGGCCAGAAATATCGAAAACCCATTCCCCATTGTGAAACAATCCATAAAACAGAAAAAGAAACATAGAGGATATAAAAAAAATGAATCCGGTCTTTGAGTGAGATCCAAAGAAATACATTCAACATCAACAGCAATACGATCCACCCCAAGAACATCCCATGAAAGAAATTTCTATTGGCTAGATACGGAGCCAATGCTCTTTCTCGGATCAACCTTAATGGTATGTTGAGTGATTCTCCCTTTTTGTCTACACGCATCAAAATACGTTGCTGTTTTGGTTCTATAGGAAACCAGTAATCAGGATCGTCGAAAATCCTTTTTGTATAAGGATAGTAGTCGCCCGACACATAGGTTTGCTTCCATTTGCCGTTTTGTTCTTCATAAATACGGAGATCATTGATATGCGGATTGGCAATTTGTAACCAGCTCTTTTCTGTAGGGGAAATAGTCGTTAATACCCACCAACGGTATTGTGTAAATCCTGCGTTGAAAAAACCATCGGTAACTTTTTCTGGATGTTTCTGTATTTGATCAAATGCTATTTCCGGCGAATAATTAGCAGAATCCGGCGTGACTAAAAATTCGGGCGTCATTAACTGGTCACTAAATTGCGTAAGCCTATAAGCACCAAACATGGTGAATAGAAAGAGCATGATGGCTCCGCTTATAAGAAGGAGTTTATTACTATTGGATCTTAAAAACATATTGGGGCGAAAATCCGTACCATAACAATACGAAAAAAGCCCGGAATCCGGGCTTTTTGTTTGACTGTTTTATTGGTAAGCAGGTGGATGCATCTCATCCCACCCGGTTGCTTGTTGATAGGCTTTTGCTGCAGCCAGTATACTCGCTTCATCAAATAATTTTCCGATAAGGGTAATACTGGTAGGCGTATTGAATCTTTTATCAAACCCCGTTGGAAAACAGACCACCGGATGTCCGGTGAGATTGGTGATGGCGGATTGGTTTCCACTTCCTCTTGTTGGACAAATAATCACATCAAACTGATTGATGACTTCATTTACTTTTTGCATCAGTAGCAAACGATGTCTGTTGGCGTTGATGTATTCAACCGCAGGAATCAATCTTGATACACGGAAAGTATTCGGCCAATCGAATGAAAATTGTCGGGTCATTAAATCGTCGATGTCTTTTCTGGTAAACTCATCAAACGCAGCTGCACATTCTGCGCTAATCACCACATCCATAATATTGAATGGATACACTGCACTATCCGGGAAATCAACCGGAATCAATTCTACGCCCATGTTGCGATAGGCTTCCAGCACTTTCAATTCTGTTCTGCTCGTATCTGTAATTCTATCGAAATAATTTTTGGCATAACCGATACGCATTTTTTTGATGTCGGCGTTCGGCTTGTAATTGAATGGCATATTCACCGCACTCTTGTCTTTTCCATCTGTCCCTTTGATATAATAATAAACGATGGCGGCATCTTCAGCACTTCTGCAAATTGGACCCGCTTTGTCCAAACTCCAGCTTAATGTCATCGCTCCCGAACGACTGATAGCCCCGAATGTGGGTCTAAGTCCTGTGGCTCCACAAGTAGATGATGGTGAAATGATGGAGCCCCATGTTTCTGTACCGATGGCAAAAGGCACCAATCCGGCAACCGTTGCTGATGCTGAACCGGCAGATGAACCCGAAGAGCCGAAACGGGTATTCCAAGGATTCTTGGTTCTACCACCATACCAATAATCACCCATTGCCAATGCGCCGAGTGTAAACTTGCCTACCAAAACCGCTCCCGCTTCTTTTAGTTGTGTGTACACATACGCATCTTCGTCTATCACTTGATCCTTATAAGGTTCTGCTCCCCATGTTGTTTTGGTTCCTTTTACTGCAAACAGATCTTTGAGTCCATAAGGAATACCATGTAAGGGGCCGCGGTATTTTCCGGCAGCTATTTCAGCATCCGCTTTTGCGGCTTGCTCAAACGCAATGGATTCTGTAATAGATATTACACACTGTAAACTATCTCCGTATTTTTTGATACGATCGATAAAGAATTTTGTAAGCTCCGTAGAACTAATCTTTTTATTCTTTATCAGTGATGCCAATTGCGGAATACTGTACCAAGCCAATTCGTTTTTATTCGCAGGTAAAGAAACATTCTTGGGAATACCCCAATCTATTTTTTCTTGTTTCGTATTGAATTGCATTCCGGGCAAAATGGCACTGTGCGCAAATGCCGGCTGTGTGCTGTTATTCAGACTCTGTTGGTGCATGCGCTGAAACACCGTTACGTTTTCTTTCACGCCCGCATACATGGTATCGATTTCTTTCTGTGTAAAGTTCAAATCAAACAATCGTGCAGCGGCAGGAATATCTTTTTTAGATAGCGTGTCTTGCGCCTGAACTTCAGCGCCAACAAAAAACGCCAAACAAATCCAAAAAAATCTCATGGTGTTCAATTATTAGTTTTTAAAACAATTTCATTTTCTACTTACTTGTTTCTTGGAACTTACTTCTTGACTCTTTATTCATCATTCTTTATTCTTCTCACCCAAAGGTATTCATCCAATAAAACATTGTTTTTGATAATGGCTTTTTGTCGTATCGCTTCCAGATAAAATCCATTCTTCTGTAACACGCGCATGGATGCTTTGTTGTGTTGAAAGGTATTGGCTTCTATTCTTACAATATCCATTTGATCCTCCACATATTTACAAATGAGTTTACATGCTTCAGTAGCAATGCCCTTTCCCCAATAGGGTTCACCAATAAAATATCCAATCTCTATATTTTTTTTGTAAACATCTTCTTTCAAAATGCAGCCTGTTCCTCCTACTAGTTTTTCATCAGCGATAATGGCAAAATTTAATGGCGGGTTTTCTGCTGCTGTTTTTGCGATCCATTGCATAGCATCGCTAACAGTATATGGACTTGGAAAAAAATCCCTTACTTGGTTCCAGATATTTCTGTTATTGGCTACTGACGCCAGTGCTTGAGCGTCTTGCATTCGCCAACGTCTCAATTCAACGGTCATCATCCTGCTTTTTAATAGAGCGGTTTAAATATTCGCTGTAATCCGGTAATTGTGTTTCGTATTCTTCGTGCATGAAGGGTGATGTAATCAGAAAGTCTGCGGTTGCCCTATCACACGCCATGGGTATATTCCACAAAACACATAAACGAAGCAGGGCTTTTACGTCGCTATCATGTGGTTGTGCTTCCATGGGATCCCAGAAAAAGAACATCATGTCTATTTCTCCATTAGCGATCATGGCGCCAATTTGTTGATCGCCGCCCATCGGACCACTCATGAGTTTTCTAACCGGACGATCGAGCTTTTCTTCAATAATTCTTCCGGTTGTTCCTGTTGCAAACAGCTCATGTTTTGATAAAACGGTTCTGTTATGAACAACCCATTCCATCAGGTCGGCCTTTTTATGGTCGTGAGCAACCAGCGCAATTCTTTTTCGCTTGCCCAATTTTTTTATTGCAGTCATCTTTTCTTCTTGATACGTTTTACCGCATTAAGGTAACCGATTTTTAGTTGTTGTTTCGTGTTATTTTATATTGAACTGCGCAGTATGCCAAGAAAGGATGTAACAAAATAATCGGCAAGAGGATCGGCAATTTCACATGCAGCAATAATAAAAGAATCGTGAGTAAGATCAGATAGAATGGATACAGTATGAGTAATATACCAAACATGACAGAATCAAAAAAAACGGTGCCTTTTGTTTTTGCATAGACCGCTTTCTTAATGAGCGCATACAATGGAATATGCAAAAAGAATCCAACCAGTGCAGGAATAGCGAGCGGTATTCGATATTGAGATTGGATCGAGGATGGCATTGCTATCATTCCTGATAATTGTTGATAGAGTCTGTCATTAAAATATTGAAAATTCTTGGCATCATCTTGATGGGGCAATAGCTGCTTCGCTTCAATGGGTTCGGCTAAATGAAGTCTGATATGTTTACCAAAAGCGGTAAAGCTATTATACGCTACGGTAATGGGCATCACCCGTAGTGGGTGTTGTGCTTTTATGACCGATAAAGCAATTCTGGCCGCCCCCTTTTTAAAGGGTTGAAGACTATGCGTATGCAAACAAATGCCTTCAATAAAAATCAGTACAATCTTGTTTTGTTGTAATAATTCGGCAGAACGTTCAATGGCATACTCGTTTTTGTGCAGGTTTTCTCTTCCCTCGCTGATCCGGTAAATGGGGATCATGTGTAAGAGTCTGAGCAAGCGGTTATGCCAGGGTTTCCGAAACGCATCGCCCCGGGCCAAAAAGTGGATCGGTTCTTTAAAATAGGCGGCAATGATGATCGCGTCCAAGAATGAGTTCGGATGGTTTGCCACCAATAATAGGGGCCCTTTTTGCTCTAAATATTCCGGGTGTAGGATTTCCTTGTTCACACAAAATATGCGCAACGCGAGTCGTATTGGCAGTTTGATAAGGAAATACAACAAGGGGTGAATTTTCTATAAAGTAAGCCTATGTTTCTTTTATTCGCTTGAAAATCAATGAAAAATCGATATTTAATTAGTTGTTTTCTAATTAATAATAGTAGAACACTTAAAAGGGGCGTTCTTTTATATACAAAAGCCGCTTTCTTTCGAAAACGGCTCATTTACTAACCCATCTCAAAAAACAGATTTATGCTTCAGTCGTAGCCCTGGCTTCTGCCACTTTGGCCCTGATCTTGGCTTCAATTTCGTTGGCGAGTTCGGGGTTGTCGTGCAGTAATGTTTTTACCGCATCTCTACCCTGACCCAGTTTATTGCTCTCATAGCTGAACCAGCTACCGCTTTTTTGTACGATGCCAAGCTCGACGCCCATATCAATGATTTCTCCCATTTTACTGATTCCTCCGCCAAAAATGATATCGAATTCGGCTGCGCGGAATGGGGGAGCCACTTTATTTTTTACAACCTTTACTTTCACACGGTTACCTACTGCTTCGTCTCCGTCTTTGATCTGTGTCATTCTACGGATATCCAGACGAACCGATGCATAGAATTTTAGCGCATTACCACCGGTGGTGGTTTCTGGATTTCCAAACATCACACCAATTTTTTCTCGTAGCTGATTGATGAAAATGCAGACGGTATTGGTTTTATTAATTGTTGCCGTTAATTTCCTCAACGCCTGACTCATCAAACGAGCTTGCAGTCCCATTTTGCTATCGCCCATTTCGCCCTCCAATTCACCTTTGGGAACCAGTGCGGCAACAGAGTCAATTACGACTACATCCAACGCTCCTGAGAGAATCAAGCGATCTGCTATCTCTAATGCCTGCTCACCATAATCCGGTTGAGAGATCAACAGATTATCTACATCAACACCCAGTTTCTGTGCATAGCTACTATCAAATGCGTGTTCCGCATCAATGATGGCGCACATACCGCCTTTTTTCTGCGCTTCTGCAATGACATGTATGGCAACCGTTGTTTTACCGGAAGATTCCGGTCCATATATTTCGACGATTCTTCCTTTCGGTAATCCACCAACGCCCAGCGCCGTATCCAGACCGATGGAGCCCGTGGAGATCACTTCCATCGCATCCTGCGTGCGTTCGTTCATCATCATCACACTTCCTTTTCCAAAATCCTTATCGATCTTGTCGATCGTCAGCTTCAGCGCTTTTAATTTTTCTGCGTTACTCATGGTTTTTTGTTTTTTGAGATAAATGGGATTGTAAAAATAATCCTTTTTTTGAATTAAACTAATTTTTTTAGTAAAATTTAGCTAATTCATTTAGTTGAGTCCGTTTTCTCCTTGTGAGGACATAAAAGTAGGGGTTTCGGTTCTTGCTGTTATAGCGTATTTATACGCATTTTTCTGACAGTGCGCGAGCGTCACAGCCGATTGGATCAACTATGCGGCTAAAAGCTTGTTGATGGGCCGCAGATTTTCATGATCATCATGATTTACGCGGATTGGATGGTGCTTGTAGCTTGAGGCATGAAGCCTGCGGCTAATAAGTATTCGTCATATCCTCATCCACACAAATAATAAAATCTGCCTTACCCAGATGCTCTTTCTCCAGTTGGTGGATATTCTTTTGTGATACCGTGCTGATGGTGACGATCTTCAGTGAAGGATTTTGTCTTTTTAAATACCAGTTGATGCCATCATAATAATCGGAATGATACGCTCCGTTATAATGAATCAGCATTGTTCCGGGACGATGGTACTTCAATATAAAAAAAGCCATGGTCGCATCTTTCAACGCTTGTGCTTTGGGTAAATTTTCACCGCCGTGTCCGCCCATCATTTCGATCATTTTTTTGTAGCCGGGCAATTCTGCATCATAAGCAATGGGCAAGGGGGCCATCCATGTTTTTTCTTTAGCAGATATCGTATCCAATACCGCAAATCCACCTCTCGACACCATCGATGCATATCTTCTCGGAACATTGGTAGCAGCAAACGCAATTTTATTTTCTTTCGCAAAATTCACCAATGGAGCATAATCTGTTGGATAGTTTTTCCAGAGTCTGGCCATCGAATCCAATTGTTTTTGTTTGATGTTACCGGCCAAGTATAAATCAAGCGCTTCCTGATTGTCTTGTTCAAACATTTCTGCCCCTAAAACAAGCTCTCTTTTTTCTTTCAGGTCTTTGGTCACTTCCAATTGCAGCCAATGTGCAATGGCATTGTTGTGGTATTCACCAAAAAGCAACACATCTTTATCGGTTAATCGCTTCAGCATTTTTTCATAGCTGAGTTTTTTTCCTTTCGCGTCATACAATACATAAGGCTGCTTTTTCTGCGCGAATAGAGAAAGAGAAAGCAAGAGTGTTGTTATTAAAAAGAGGTGCTTCATACCATGCAATGTAAATAAAAACTCCGTGCAACTCTGTGCCGTACTCCGTTCCTCTGTGGTAAAAAAACCACGGAGATACACAGAGTACGGCACAGAGTTGCACGGAGTTTTTTTAGCGATTGTATTCGCTTAGCCAGTGGAATTGTTTTTCGGCGAGTCGATATTGTTTGTTGGTTCGTTTGAGTCTTACAAAAACCGTGTCTCCTTTCACAGGACCACGTAAAAGAATAGTGCTGCTATCGGGTATAGCATATTTGAGTGTAAACAAACTGTCTGATTGTTTGCCCGCCCACCTGAACTCGATCTGTTGTTGGGTACTGTCTACAAAGTATCCGAAATAAGACCTTCCGTAAGCCTTTCTGAACAAGGTATCTGAGCTGATCATGCTGCCGGTGATTCCGGGTTGCAAAATGAATTGGGTCCATCGCGTTGAGTCTCCAACAATTGCCGGAATGGTATCTTTATTGATCACAAAATCAGCCACATCATAAATACCCGAACGAATGGGTTTTTGATCACTTGTATTTTGTATATCAACATAGCGCTGATAGTTGAAATAAGTGGGAACGATAATAATAAGAATCACAAATAAACCCTTCAATACATAACGAGTGATGCGCTGCCATTTTTTGGTGATGGTTATTTCGTATAAACTACTTGTTGGCGCAGTTTGATTGAATACAAAAAACGAGAGTATTCTTTTATATTCCTGCAACACCAGAAAAAGAGACATCACTACAAGATGTGTAGAGAATAGCTTTACCGGAATATCATAGCTATAGTTCATCGCCATTACATTGGTAAATACTGCCAGAGATACCATGGCGCCCAGTGTTACCGTTTTTCGATTGAATAATAATAATCCGGCGAACACTTCTGCTACTCCGGAAAAAACCTGATAGGGTGTAGAATAACCAATAAACATCCAAGAAAAACGCATCGGCAAATATTCTCCTAGGGGTGTAGCGAGTTGACTCAAAGAAGGAAATATCATTTGCAATGCAAAAATCTTGATGATACCATAACCGAAACAGGTCATGGCTACTTGGTAACGAACGACCGTTACCAATACATAATTCCAACGTGGATAAGCTGATTTATTTCTGTCTACCAACGACCATACTGCTGCTGCTATCAGAGAAAATAATGTAAAGAACCAGAGATGTGTCCAAGCCCAAGATGTATCACCACTTCCATTGAGTGGCACTAGCTCTTTGTATACTTTGAATATATATCTATTTGCAAACTGAACGAGCTGATCTTGAAGCCAATACCAGGGAACCGTGACTTCTGCTACATAGGGAATGTTCTCCAGCCATGTCCATGGGGCAATCGAGATCATCAAATAGATAAAGAAAAAGCGGAAGAGGAATTTTTGTGTGAAGCTCCAGTTGGTATTCATACGCGTTGGTTGGTTGTATGAATTTAATAAAAAAGGCGGAGGATGATAAAACATCTTCCGCCTCCTCTTTCATTATTTATTGCCACTGAACACACTGAAAAGCACAGAAACAAATATTACCAACCGATTCCATAATCCTCCCCATGGTTGCTACTTCCTCCCCAGAAACTACCATGTCTCCAATCAAACCAAATCGCATTGATGGGGCCGCTGGTGCGGTCTTCGAAACTGAGTGTATAGCCCATACTACGCAATTCTTTTCTTACCCAATCCGGCGTATTGCTGTGTAATAAAAGATTTCCTGCGCGTGGTGCGCGGTCTGATGTTTTATTACCGCCAAGCGATAACCACAATTGGTTGGTATTGATATTGGCTGCTTCACTGGCTTCCTGAACTGTCATTCCAAACTCAACCATGTTCAGGAAAAACTGTAACAGGTTTTGATCTTGCGTATCTCCTCCCTGTACCGCAAATGATAACCAGGGTTTTCCATCTTTCAGTGCCATGGATGGAGTGAGTGTTACACGCGGTCTTTTTCCCGGTGCTACTACATTGAATGGATTGATCGTTGAATCCAATACAAAACTCTGCATGCGCTGACTCATACCTACCCCTGTTCTACCGGCAATACATGCCGGCAACCATCCGCCACTCGGTGTAATAGAAACAACCCATCCTTCTTTATCTGCAGCTTCTACTGATGTTGTTCCCATCCATAAGGCTTCTTTGTATTCCGCATCACTCAACATGGCCGTTTGTCGTTGATCATGTGTGGGAGCAAAGCCTCTTTTACTACTTGTATCTTTCACATCATATCCTCTGCTCTTTAATAAACTGATATACGGATTTGTTTTTCCTTCAAATGGATAAGGATCTCCCGGACCCGCATTCGCATCGTTTCTATCCATACGCATTTGCGCAGCTCTTTGTTTTGCATAGGCTTTGCTCAACAACCCCTTCATGGGTTCTTCCGGAGGAAAATAAGAGTCACCATAATAAAAGTCTCTGTCTGCAAAACTTAAGTTCATCGCCTGATAAATGGTGTGTATGTAACGAGCAGAATTATATCCCATACTCTTCAGATCAAAATTTTCTAAGATGTTCAAAGCCTGCAACAAAACCGGACCTTGTGTCCATTGTTTTAGTTTGTATACTTCTATGCCTTTGTAATTGGTTTGAAGTGGCTCTTCTTCGATGGGTTTCCAATTGGCGAGATCTGCTTTGGTGATGAGTCCGCCCTGCTCTTGTGCTCCTCTCACAAACTCATCCGCAATATCTCCTTTATAAAAACGGTCGTATGCAGCATAGATCGCTTCTTTTCTAGTCTTGCCCGCTTTCAGTGCATTCTGTTCTGCTTCCACCATTTTGGTGAGCGTGTTCAATAAATCTTTTTGTACAAATATTTCTCCGGCCTCGGGTGTTTCTCTTTTTTCTCCCGGATGTGTTAAAAAAACTTGCTTACTATACGGCCATTGTTTGATCTGGTCTTTTCCTCTCTCAATACTATTCGCTGTTTGAGCTTCTATCGGATAACCCGCTGCCAGATCCATTGCCGGCGCCAATACTTCTTTCAAACTCATGGTACCATATTCCGCAAGCATATAACAAATACCGCCAGGAGTTCCGGGAGTGGTGGCTGCCAACGGACCATACTGCGGTGGAAAATTCATTCCCTTATTCTTGAAAAATTCGGGCGTGGCTCCGGTAGGCGCTACACCCATGGCATTGATGGCGATTACTTTTTTGGTTTTAGGATTGTAGATCAACGCTTGTGTTTCTCCTCCCCAACTTAATACATCCCACATGGTACAAGTAGCGGCCAACATGGCACAAGATGCATCTACTGCATTTCCTCCTTTTTGAAAAATCATCGATCCTGCAGTTGCTGCCAATGGTTTACCGGTGATGGCCATCCAGTTTTTTCCATGTAATGGTGGCTTCTGCGTTTGTTGTGCAAATGAAAAAGAAGAGATGAAAATAGTAGCAAACAGAAATTTTTTCATGTGTAAATATTGATGCATAAATATAACAAATCCCTCCGTGTAACTCTGTGCCCAACTTATTTACCTCTGTGGTTAAAACCACGGAGTTTCACAGAGTACGGCACAGAGTTACACGGAGGGATTTGTTATTGAGAAAAATCAACTTCAAAATTCGATATTCATTATTCAATATTTTTTCCTACGCCATCACTGCCAACATAGACAACAAATGCTCTCCCGCCTCCTTGTTCCCTTGTACCTTCATTCTTGTTTCTTCCCGCTTAATTCCTTTTGTGAAAAGACGCCAGGCAATTACTCCATCGATGGTGATTAAATTTTCTCTAACAGGAACATCTTCTACTTGTAACCATTGTTGTCCATCATGCAATAAATGCCAGGTGCCGCCGGCTTCTCCTGTGATTTCAAATGATAAGAGTTCTCCTTTTGTTCCCGGAAAATTTCTATAATGATGTGGTAGTGCGCGCATCGATGTATCTAAATGAGGATAATAAAATTCTCGAGCGTACAAGTCTATTTCTTTTCCAACAGCGAGTCTGATCTGTTGTTGGTGATGCCATTTCTCTGTATACTCTCTCGCCCAATGAAACCAATTCGCTGACTCTTCTTCTCCGGCCCATGCCACAGAAAACAGAGCAGGGGCAAAAGGATCAACAGTCTTCAGGTATTGAGCAACTTCATTATTGGTTTGTTTGAATAAATCCAACACCAATCTAGGACTCATTCTTTTCGCAGCAGTGATCCAGTCAGCATTTAATTCATTCAGATAATTCAATAAATCTTGATAACTGTTGATGTTTTGCGGAGGAACTCCAAAATATCCATCTCTTTGAATCGATAATATTCTAATATTTCCATCCAATAAATGCAATATCACATCTTCTACTTTCCACTTAGGTGCAATGGTTTGTTTTTTCCAATCTTCAGGAGACAATGTTTCGAGTAATTCAATCAATTTATGATCCAACGCAGGAATGCGATCAATGATTAATATCGGATCCGGAAATTTCATGATAGAAAGATAGGGAAACAGAGAAACAAAGAATAATGAATAAGAAAGTAATATTTGGTTTTCTCAGTTCTTTATTTCTTATTCATTATTCATCATTTCCCTACCCAATCAACCCGGCTGCTTTACTGATCTCCAGCATTCTATCCATGGGTTTTTTAGCAGCCAGTCGCAATGTTTCATCCATCTTGATCTCAGGTTGTTCATACATCATACACAAGTATAATTTTTCCAGTGTATTTAGTTTCATGTGTGGACAATCATTGCAAGCGCAATTGTTATTGGGCGGTGCGGGAATAAAAGTTTTGTTCGGACTGGCTTGTTGCATCTGATGTAGAATTCCTGTTTCCGTAGCAACAATGTATTCCTGATTAGTATCTGTCTGAGAATATTTTAATAACTGTGTAGTACTTCCAATATAATCTGCCACCGCCAATATTGCTTCTTCACATTCGGGGTGAGCGATCAGTTTTGCATTCGGGTGTCTAACCTTAAGTTTGGTAATCTTTTCTAAACTAAAGATCTCATGTACCATACAGGCGCCATTCCAGAGAACCATATCTCTTCCTGTCTTTTTAGCGAGATAAGCACCTAGATTTTTATCCGGTGCAAAAATGATTTTCTTGTCTTTGGGTACACTTTCAATAATCTTCTCTGCATTACCACTGGTACAAATGATATCAGACAGCGCTTTAATCTCTGCAGTGCAGTTGATATAGGAAATGACAATATGATCCGGGTGTTTCTCTTTGAAGGCTTTAAATGGTCCCGCAGGGGCACTGTCGGCCAATGAACATCCTGCCTTTAGATCAGGCAAAAGCACTTTTTTGGTTGGATTCAGGATCTTGGCTGTTTCGGCCATGAAGTGTACACCGGCAAAAACAATAAGGTCGGCATTGGTTTCGCGGGCTTTTTGAGCAAGTCCCAGACTATCACCGATATAATCTGCCACATCCTGAATATCGGGCTCTTGGTAATAGTGGGCGAGTATGATGGCATTTTTTTCTTTCTTTAGTCGCTCAATCTCGGCAAAAATATCCAGACGCGCATCTATTTCTATGTCAAGGAAACCTTTTTGTTCAATTTGTTCTTTCGCTTCAGAAATGTTCATAATCAAGGTAATATTATTTAATAATACTTATTTATATACAAGACCTATTACTATTACGGGTGTGGATTTCGGGATAACTAATTTATCCCCACTGCGCAAAGTTAACCTGTACAGATGTATCCACAGGCAATTCACAGGTTTTTCAACAGCATAACATTCAGTTAATATTGAAAACATTGTATTTCAGTCACATCTGTGGAAAGAGGAATACACAATGTCCATTTTTCACAATCCACTTTTCTTCCACTGTTGGTTAAGGTGTGGTAAAATGAGCGGAATTTAGGATGTCTGGTCTCTGATGTCTGATTTGAGGGTATTTATTCGAGCTCTTTCCACATTTGAAAAGGTAAAAACGGGGGTTTTCCACCGAAATTGAAGGTTTTTCACAGGTGTATGTGAATTGTTTATTTTAGATCTCAGATGGCAGATGTCGGATTTCAGATCTGTAGTAAAATTCAAGGACCACTTATCATTATTTGGTAGTAAAGTATCTAATCTGTCTTAGATCTGAAATCCGACATCTGCCATTTACCATCAGAGATTCTCTTGAGCCTTTGTCTGGCTTGCACCGAAAAGGGTTTTCCACAATTTGTTCAAATGCTTTAAACCCCTATTTTTGCCTCCCGCCATTGGGCGGATTTTATTTATTAGACCAATTTAAACTGTATTATGTCTGTTATTCAAAGAATTCGTGACAAAGGTGCCTGGATCGTATTTGCGATAATCGCGTTGGCCCTCATTGCTTTTATACTTCAGGATGGAGTGGGTCGTGGTGGTAGTGCGTTTTCCAATACTACAACGATTGGTAAAGTGAACGGACAAAACATCGAGCGTCTTGATTTTGAAGAGAAGCTGGCTATGCAAGAACGTATGTATGGTGCACAAGGTGCTCAGCGTGATCAATTGATTGGTTCATTATGGAATCAAGAAGTTGAGCGTATTGTATTGGAACAAGAATACAATAAGTTAGGTCTGCAAGTTTCGGGTAAAGAATTGTCTGATATTTTATTCGGACAAAATTCTCCGCTGCGTCAAGAATTCACAGATCCTAACACAGGTGAATTCAAGGTTGCTGAAGCAAAGCAGGCATTTGCTCAAATTAAAAAGAGCACCAATCAAGAGCAGGTGAACATGATTCAGAAGGCTTATATAGAGCCAACAATTGAGCAGACATTAAGAAGTAAGTACCTCGCTTTATTACAACAAGCATCTTATGTACCCAAATGGCTCGTTGAAAAACAACAGGCTGATAATAATGCCATTGCTAACATCTCTTATGTTTATTTTCCATATGCTGCCATTGCAGATAGTGCTGTAAAAGTAACAGATGCTGATATTAGCGCTTACCTGAAAAAGCATAGTAAAGAATACCAGAAAGAAGAAGAAACCAGAAGCATCAACTATGTATTTTTTGATGCTTCTCCTAAAAAAGACGATAGTCTGAATACATTGAATCAACTGATGAGTTTGAAAGAAGAATTCAGAACCACTTCTGATATCGCTTCTTTCTTAAACCGCGCAGGAACTGAATTACCTTATTATGATAGTTATTTTGGTAAATCCAGAATGCAACAACCCAATAAGGATTCAATTCTGAGCACACCGGTAGGTGGATTGTATGGTCCTTATATCGATGGTAACAATTATACCATTGCAAGAATTGTGGGAGCAAAACAATGGCCAGACAGCGCCAAGGTTCGTCATATCTTGATCTCTACTTTCAATGCACAAACCAATCAGGTATTAAGACCTGATAGTGTCGCCAAGAAATTGGTAGACTCTATTGAAACAGCTATCAAAGGCGGCGCTAGTTTTGATGAACTTTGTAAGAAATATTCTGAAGATCCCGGAAGTAAAGACAAAGGCGGAGTGTATGAATATTTCCCTCAGGGACAAATGGTTGTTCCATTCAATGATTTTGCTTTTGATAAACCTGCAGGATCAAAAGGAGTGGTGAAAACAGATTTTGGTTATCACTACATGGAAGTATTGGGACAAAAGAATTTTAACCCTGCGTATAAAATTGCTTATTTGTCTAAACCCATTCTTTCAAGCGGAGAAACCATCAGTGCTGCTAGTACTGCCGCTGCTCAATTTGCTTCAGGAGCAAAAGGGAAGAAAGAATTTGATGCTGCTGCATTGAAAGGAAATTTACAAATACTTACAGCCACTGAGATCAAACAAAATGATTTCAATATCAATGGTATTGGTCAAAGCCGTACACTGGTGCGTTGGTTGTATGAAAACAAAAGCGGTGCCGTTTCAGAACCTGTTGAAGTAGGCGATAGATATGTAGTGGCTATTATTACCGGTATTAATCCTGCAGGAACTTTATCACCTGCTGAAGCCAGACCGCTGGTTGAAGGCTTTGTTCGCAACGAAAAGAAAGCGAAACAAATCTTGGATACTAAGTTCAAAGGCGCCACATTGGAAGCTATAGCAACGTCTATTGGATCTACCGTTCAGCGTGCAGACAGCATCAGCTTCTCTACACCATTTATGCCGGGTATCGGAAGTGAACCCAAAATTATTGGAGCAGCTTTCAATAAGTCACTGGTAGGAAAAGCAAGCACACCGATTGCAGGTACAACGGGAGTTTTTGCGGTAAAAGTAGAAAGCAATGGTGCTCGTCAGGGTAGCATGGATGCAGAAACCGTAAAACAAACCTTATTACAGGGCAACAGAGTAGCGGTGTTCCGCGGTGTTCAGGCACTGAAGAGCGCAGCCAAGGTTAAGGATAACAGATTCAAATTCTATTAATCGATATTAAAGGATACGAACGAAAACCCGGCCAATAGGTCGGGTTTTTTGTTGCCGGATAGATTCCGCTTACCGAAAATGCAGAATGAACAGGATATGGTAATTTTGTGTTTTAATTCCGTGTTATGGCAGACGTGATTGTAAATAAGGTAGCAGAAAGCGGATTGATCAGTTTTGATCTCGAAACCTTGTATCCTCAGCAAACAAGAAAGGTCTTTGATCTAAAGGATCATTTGTTCATGGGATTGATTCTGAAAGAAAAAGATTTCAGAGCAGCCTTGTTGCAGATAGACTGGAATGAATATAAAGACGCTGCAGTAGCCATTACTTGTTCTGCAGATGCCATCATTCCGATGTGGGCATATATGTTGGTGGCCAGTTATCTTGAACCGGTAGCATCTACCGTTTTCTTTGGAACGGAAGAACAAATGATTCAATCCTTATTACTCAAGAATATTGAGTCTGTAAATGCAGATGAGTATGCTGATAAAAGGGTAGTGGTAAAAGGCTGTGGAGATGTTGCTATTCCTGAAGCCGCATACGTTGCCATCACACAAAAACTTCGCCCCGTTGCTAAGAGCATCATGTACGGCGAACCATGCAGTACTGTGCCTATCTATAAAAAGAAGTAACCCTCTGTGAAACTCTGCGCCAAACTCTGATTCCTCTGTGTTTTTTTACCACAGAGTTACACGGAGTTTGGCGCAGAGTTTCACAGGGGGGTGGGTCTTTGTTTCACTTCATCAAAGCGCTCTTCATAATCTTCGCGGATGGTTCCCAGTATTCTATCCCAGAACAGGAAATACAGTCCATAATTCCCTTTGAAATATTGATGATGCTGGTTGTGGTTCACAGATGTGTTGATCCATCTGCCAAACCAATGTTTACCAAACCCCTTGGGATATAATTCATATCCCAGGTGTCCATATACATTATACACGATCATAAAGAAAAAGAATATCAACAAGTGCGTTTTATGAATAGGTATGGTAAAGGCAAAAACAATTAAAATTCCAATTTCAATAAGTGCTTCCAGTGGATGAAAGGCATATGCTGCCCATGGCGAAGGATTGGTTGATTGGTGATGGACCAAGTGCACATAATTGAAAATCTTTTTATGATGCATGAGCCGGTGACAGAAATAAAAATAAGTATCATGCATCACCAGCATCAGCGGAAATGCAACAAAATAGTAGACCCATCCAAACTCGGTAATATCTTTATAGAGAGTAGTATGGGGTCTTACAAGAGGATGAGAAAAAACAATAGCAGAGACAAAAGCAAAAATCATCATGGTTGCCACAGAATAAAGGATCTCTCTTAGGTAGTCTTTATTCTTAGGAAAACGGGGTTGAATTTTTTTATACAACCATTTGTTTCGGAATATAATATAGAATAGTAGAAAGAGAAGGAATGCCAGTAAAAAATAACGCATTCCAATTAACCTAAAATTGCCATAGAAGTTTTCCCAGATCATGAAATGTATAATGATGACAATAAAGTTACTTCCTTTTCTGTGTTCTTCAGTGTTCTCTGTGGCAATTATTGCCGCTGAACGCACAGAAGGGCAGAGAAGGTTATTGAGACATAAACTTCTGAAGATTCATCTTGGCCTTCAATTGTAGCTTTTTATGAAAATAACCGGACCAGCCCAACAGTAAACCGGTAAGCCCAAAAGCCTGTCTGCTCCAACGATAGATTGGAAATGCATCGGAATGTTCGCAGATCAAGCCATCTTTAAAACGCATATGAGCTTTGATCTTGTTCACGACCTTTCTGCCGGTTTGTGTAAACGTATAAACAGCAATCCATTCAACCGTAGCATACTCTTCGTCTAAAATTTGAATATTTCCGTAAGAGAGCTTAAAGTCTTTTGCGCGTTTACAAAGCATTTCCCACATAGCACGAACTTCATTGCCATCCAATAATCCAAATACAGGATCACTAAAGACTGCATCAGGTGTGTAACATGATTGCATCGTAGCAAAATCCAACTGCTGAAAAGCGGTATAAAATTTATGTATGGTTGCTTCCATAAAATAATAAGTATTCAAGAATGAAGAAACAAGTTACAAGGTCCAAAGGACTCCCATGGAGAAGATGCAAGAAACTAACTTTTCAACCAGCTCCGGAATTAAGTTGGGAGCTGGTTGAAAAGAATTGTTCAAACTTGGATATTGAATATTCAATATTCATCATTCCTAATGCGCTTCCAGCCAATTATGACCCATTCCCACTTCTGCTTCAACAGGTACTTCATTCGGAAGCGGCATGGCCGTTGTCATACAGCTGATGATCAACTCTTTTAATTTTGGAACTTCAGATTCTACCGCATCAAATACCAATTCATCGTGTACTTGTAAAATCATTTTTGATTCCCATTTACCAACTCCCATTTCCTGATGTATTTTAATCATCGCCAGCTTGATCATATCGGCGGCCGTTCCTTGAATAGGAGAGTTGATGGCGTTTCGTTCTGCATAACCGCGAACGGTGAAATTGCCACTATTGATGTCTTTTAACCAGCGTTTTCTTCCGGCAAGTGTTTGTACATAACCGTTTTCTTTGGCAAAGTTCACCTGCTCATCCATGTATCGCTGAATATTTGGGAACTCTTTTTTATAGTTATCAATGATCTCTTTGGCTTCCGTTCTGCTAATACCCAGGTTGTCGGCCAATCCAAAAGCGCCTTGTCCATAAATGATTCCAAAGTTCACGCTCTTGGCTTTGTAGCGCATTTCCTTGGTGACTTCGCTTTCCGGAACAGCATATACTTTTGCTGCAGTAGCGGTGTGAATGTCTTTATGTTGTCTAAAGGCTTCGCACATATTAGGGTCGCCACTGATGGCCGCTACGATACGCAATTCGATCTGAGAATAATCGGCACTCAATAAAACACGACCTGTTTCTCTCGGAATAAATGCTTTTCTGATCTCTCTTCCTCGTGCTGTTCTGATGGGAATATTTTGCAGATTCGGATTATTGCTGCTCAATCTTCCTGTAACCGCAACCGCCTGCGCATAACTGGTATGTACTCGACCCGTTTTTGGATTGATCATTTCAGGCAGGGCATCCACATAAGTAGATTTCAGTTTGGTGAGTTCGCGGAAGCCAAGAATATCATCTACAATCTTATGTTGACTTGCCAGCTTCAATAACACATCTTCACCGGTAGCATATTGTCCGGTTTTGGTTTTCTTGGCCTTGGGATCCAGTTTTAATTTTTCAAACAGGACCTCACCCAGTTGTTTGGGTGAAGCTAAATTAAAACGAACCCCCGCTTGCGCATAAACGCTTTCTTCGCAACGCTTGGCTTCTGTTTCTAATTCTTTGCTATAGTCTTGTAAAAAAGGAACATCAATCTTAACACCTTCAAACTCCATATCTGTTAATACACGCACAAGAGGATTCTCTACTTTTTCAAAAACCTGTGCCACTTCTTTTTCTTTCAATAGTGGAACAAAAACATGTTTCAGTTGCAAAGTAATATCTGCATCTTCAGCAGCATATTCTTTGATCTTCTCAAGTTCCACATCACGCATGCTTCCCTGGTTCTTTCCTTTTTTACCAATCAACTCTTCTATGTGTACCGGTTCATAACCCAAGTATTGAGCACTGAGCAAATCCATGCTTCTTCTACCTTCCGGCTCAATCAGGTAATGCGCTAACATGGTATCAAATAATTGTCCCTTTAATTGAATACCGTACCATTTCAACACCAAGAGATCGTATTTGGTATTTTGTCCAACCCATGTAATGTCTGTTTTTTCAAACAGCGGTTTGAAAAGAGAAAGGAGATGGTGAACTTTTTCCTGTTCTGCCGGACAGGGAACATAATATCCTTCTCCGGGTTTGTAAGAGAAACTTAGTCCAACGAGCTCAACATTGTTGGCATCAGTACCGGTGGTTTCTGAATCAAAGCAGATTTCTTGGTGTTGTGATAGTTCTTTTACCAGATTTTGAATGGCCTCATCGCCCTGAATCAGTTGATAGTTATGTGCTGTGTTGTGAATATTCTTCTCTGCGATTAATCCGGATTGCTCAGCAGCAGAACCATATACTGATTCTGATTCAACCTCTTTTTCTTTAACAGCTTTAGAATTTTGTTTAGGCGTTTCTACCGCATTGCCGAAGAGATCTGTTTGAACGCCTTGTGGTGCAGCATGAAAAGCGTTGAAATCCTCACCCAAGATTCTTTTACCCAGCGTTTTGAATTCAAGCTCTGTAAAAACTTCTGTCAAAGCCTCTCGATTCCATTCTTTTAAACGATAGTCTTCTTCATGAAACTCAACAGGCACATCAGTGATGATAGTGGCTAGTTTTTTACTCATGATGGCGAGGTCTGCACCATTTCTCACTTTCTCTCCCAGAGCGCCCTTTATTTTGTCTGCATTCGCCAATACATTTTCGAGTGTGTCGTATTCTTTCAACAATTTAGCCGCCGTCTTTTCTCCTACGCCGGGAATACCGGGAATATTATCTACAGCGTCACCCATTAAGCCCAACATATCAATCACCTGTTCTACTCTTTGAATATCCCATTTTGCACAGATCTTGGCAGCATCGACGATTTCTTCCGGATTACCATAAGCGGGAGGTTTATAAATGTAAACACCCGGATGAATCAGCAATTGTCCATAATCCTTATCAGGTGTTACCATGTATACTTCATAGCCCTTATCCGCCGCTTGCCAGGCTACCGTACCAATTACATCATCCGCTTCATAGCCATCCATTTCCACCACCGGAATATTGAAACCGCGGATGATACGCTGAATATCAGGAATCGATTCCAATAAATCCTCCGGGGCTTCTTGTCTGTTCGCTTTATAATCTGTAAAGTCTGTATGACGCTCAGTAGGTGCGTGTGTATCGAAACAAACCGCTAAGTGTGTTGGTTTTTCTTTATTGATAAGATCAAATAAAGTATTCGTAAAGCCAAATTGTGCGTTGGTATTTCTTCCCTTTGAAGTGATACGCGGATTACGGATGAGTGCATAATAGGCACGATAGATCAATGCCATGGCATCCAGTAAAAATAATTTCTTACTCATGAAGCTAAGGTAGGGAATAGTGAGGAGTGAGTAGCCAATAGTGAGTGGTTCATCAAAGGATTTTTACTCACGCTCAACTACTCACCCCTCCTCCGTTTTATCGCTTCTTTTTGAGATTCAAATAATCCAAGAAATAGATCACACGAATGGAAATACTATTCTGTTGATCAGAACGTAACGTATTACCAAAGTTTTTGAAATAGTTCGTATTCACGTCTCTATTAAAACTACTGATAGCGTCTTTCCAAACCACATTGATAAAACTACCCAAGGCGAACTGCCAGGTATACACCATATCAATATTGAAGTAGTTCACGTTAAAGTCAACATTATTGCTAATGCCTCCGGGAATATGATTGAGATAACCATCTTCTCTAAGTTTAAAAAACTCTTTATTGGCCACTTTGCTCCAGTAATGTCTGGCACGGAAAGTCAACCCCATTTTATTATTGAAATTGTATTTCACATTGAATACATTTTCAACCGTATTTCTTTTTCGTAATGCAAAGATGATACTGTCCTGACCATACATTGTTGCATAACCCAGGTTATTGTGAAAGAACTGAAGAAAGGTATTCACAGATAAGGTTAGCTTCTTATTGAAACGATAGTTGTGTCGTAAGAAGATATCTTGTCCATTGCTTCCATATTGGTTAAAAGTTCTATTAAAGAACTCAACCACAGTAGAATATTTTTTGGCGTTATTGGTTTCAAACCAAAAACCGCTGGACCAACTACCCGGACGTTTGAAAACCTTACCATTCACACGCGGCTCAAAGAAATCATTTTGCTCAGGGTTAATATTGATGTTGAAACCGGCCCACCACAAATTCTTTAACTGAGTATTGGCGTTGAAATTCAAATTGAGTCTTTGATAGTCCATGGGTTTGTAACGCATAGAATAATTGACGTTGATATTCGCCTGAATGCGGTTATACCATTTCTTCGGCTGCAACCAACGATAACCCATCCAAAATCCATTATTGAAATAGTTGTTATTGGTAAAGTATCCCATATCGTTATGGTTATACTTATTGTCAGCCAGCTCTTGCCAGATATTGAAGTTGAAACGACCGCTGGTTTTCCCAAATCCCAATGTGTGGTTATAGCCGGTGAGTGTTTTACCCGGTGCTTCATATCCAATTAACTGGCTCACGCCCACTTGTCCGTTTACATTCCAGGTGTTTTTCTTGTCATAAATATCCCAAAGTGCCGCGGTTACATTCGCATCGTAATCGTTACCGCTTCTGGTTACATTGGTGTTGATGAGGGAAACGCTAGAGTTGTTTTTTAGTGATTGATCAAACACCAGAATATTGTAATTGGTCAATGGGTTGGTTTCAATTCTTCGCGTTTCTTTATCGCCATTTTCTATGGTAGCATACTGTGCTTTCGTAACGGCATTAAAAACGCCGATACCCAAACCACTACTGGTTCTACCGCTGATCTTACTGGCATTCAACAATCTTGTTTCTAATGGATTGTTGAGGATGGTTTCTCCCGGTTTTAATTGACCATTTACACTTCCTAAGTGCATGGGCGTTCCGCCAATTCTACGGCTATAAAATAGATTGCCTTTTCCAAACAATTCAGTTCCTTCCGTAAAGAATGTTCTATTCTCATTGAACTGCACTTCAAAGGGTGTAAGGTTTAACACCTGATTATCGCTCTGTACTTGTCCAAAATCAGGAACCAATGTCATGTCAAGGGTAAAAGCCTGATTGATACCATACTTCACATCCATACCGCCATTGATAGAGGTTGTGGTGTTTTTTACTCCCGGTGTGTTGTACGGAAAGTGATTAGCATAGGTAGATAAATATGGAGAGAAAGAAAGACGAATGGGCGGCTTGATATCTTTAATTCCGGTCCACAAGCCAAACTGAGCCAGGAAGTTCCCGCCAATAGCGGGGTCTGTCGGACTCCACATCAACTGTTTTCCACTCTTACTTCTTCTTCTGGTAATGTTGATACCCCAGTCTTGAACTTTTGTATTACCAAAACGAATGGCACCATAGGGAATCTTCATTTCAAAGGTCCAGCCATCGGATTGCAGTTGTGCGTTGCTTTCAAAAACGCTGTTCCAGCTGCCGTCTTCACCGTTAGAGGAATACTTAGCATCAAACTGTTCTCCTAAAGCAGTTACATAATAGCCAAAACCATTGATCTTATCATTATAAGTGTCGAAGATGACGCCTACGAAGTCGTTCACCCCTACTACATCGCGGCCTACCAATTCTTTGGTAATGCTATCCGGACTTGCCTCATGCGCGTAACCTGCGATATAGATTGCGTCGTTATCATATAGAATACGAATCTCGGTTCTGTTCTTCTCATCTTCTTTATTGCCAAATGTGGGACGCCACTCTACAAAATCTGTAGCGATGGGGGCTGATAACCATGCTGAGTCTTTGAGATTGCCATCAATCACAATCTTCTGAGTGGTTCTGGTAGCTTCTATTTTTTTGACTACGCGACCATTTTGTGCGCGTAGGGTAAATGCGCTGGTACATAGAAGCATCAGGAATAGGACAAATCTCATACAGTCGTTTTGCAGGTAATTCTTCTTCATGTTGTATTCGTTTCAGCCGGCACTCACCAACTCTTACGAAAAGAAACGTAATAAAACTATGAAGGTTACAAGCCAAGCACTGTTAAGGACTGTACAAGAAAGATGAACGGTAATTGATAGAGACGGATGGTAAATAAGTGGGATGTGCTTGTAAATATTTTGTTAACCGAAAACAAAAATCCCGATCAGCCTAGACCGATCGGGATTGTGTAACAAAAAATGTCGGTTTTTTACTTGATGCCGTATTTGTGCTTGTATCGCTCGTATAATTGAGTATGCTTACTGCTCAACTTGATACCACGACCTTGAATATATGCACTGGTAATAATACTGCTCTTCATATCAAGGATATCTCCTTCACTGATAACAATATTAGCATCTTTACCCACTTCCAAGGTTCCTGTTTTGTCATCAATTCCGAGGATCTTAGCGGCATTGAGTGTAATAGCTTTTAATGCTTCTTCTTTACCCAAACCATAAGCGGCGGCTGTTCCTGCATTAAAAGGAAGATTTCTTCCTCTGTTCTGCGGATCATCATCATTCAAACAAAACAGCACACCCGCTTTGTGTAAAGCAGTAGCTGCTTTATAAGGCTGATCTACATCATCATCATCCAATGTAGGCAGGTTGTGTTCTTGAGTAAGGATCACTGCAATATTGTGCTGTTTCAACAGGTCGGCAATTTGCCAGCTATCTGATGCGCCCACCAATACCACATCAAAACCAAACTCTTTCACGAAATCAATTGCTACCAGCATTTGTTTTACCTGTGAGCAGTGGATATAGAGTTTTTGTTTTTTCTCGAATAGTGCTTTGGTCGCTTCGAATTTCAGGTTGATTTCTTTGCCGGCATCTTTTTGATGATAAGCTTTCGCTTCTCTGAAGAATGCTTTCACGCCTTCAATTCTATCCAAAGCAGCTTTTACGGGATCAGCAGGTTGTTGTGGTCCAAGCAATGCGAGCAATGCTGCAAAGCGACCACCGCCCGGACGGGCCAACAAACTAGGCATATAAAAGTGCATGCCATTATCGATTTTGTAAGCGGCATCCTCGTAGTTCCAGGCATCCAGCTGAACTACAGATGATTGTCCGGCAACCAGTTGTCCACCCGGCGCTACATGTGCTAACAAAATACCGTTAGCGCGTAAAGTATTGGTAACGATAGATTCAGATTTATACGCAACGATCGAATGAATAGACGGGTTCAATTCACCCAACTCATTGATATCTGTGCTTCCGCGAACACCGGAAATTTCCTGCAAGCCTAATGTAGAAGCAGGAAGAATGATACCCGGATACACGTGTTTTCCTTTTGCATCTACGATTGTTTCTGCAGAAGGAGCACCGGCAGCAGCACCACTGTAGGTGATCTTACCATTGTCGAAAACCAGTGTTCCGTTTTCAATTACGGTACCATTTCCAACATGGATTACCGCATTGGTAATGGCGGTTTTTTTGTTTTGTTTGGGGGCAGGATACACATCATCCTGTGCTGTTGCTGTACTAAGCACCAGCGAAAGAAGCCCTGTATATAAAAGTGTTTTTTTCATGATGCGGTAGTTTATTGGTTATCTGCATGGATGTCTTCTGCCTCAATTTCTAACATGCCCAGTTTGTGGGAATGATCCAGACAGGTATGAACGTATTTGTAACTAGGTGTTGCAGGCATGGTTGGACGACCGCCGCGTTTTTCACCGACCATTTTATTGATCAGACGCATACGCTCTGCCAACACTTGTTTGCGCATCGCAGCATCTTTTTCACGATCGAAATAAATGATACCATCTACCATCGTTTTTTCTGCTTTTGCATAAATGCTCAATGGATGATCGCTCCAAAGAACCAGGTCGGCATCTTTGCCCACTTTGATACTTCCTACTTTATCATCTACATGCAACATCTTGGCAGGGTTGATGGTTACCATTTTCAACGCTTCTTCTTCGCTCAAGCCACCATACTTCACACTCTTTGCTGCTTCCTGATTCAAACGACGCGCCATTTCCGCATCATCAGAATTGATGGCAACATTCAATCCTACTTTGTTCATGATATAAGCATTGTAAGGAATGGCATCGGTTACTTCAACTTTATAAGCCCACCAATCGGAGAAGGTAGAAGCGGCAGCGCCATGCTCTTTCATTTTGTCAGCTACTTTATATCCTTCCAGGATATGCGTGAACGTGTTGATACGGAAACCGAATTTCTCAGCAACACGCATAGTTGCAGTGATCTCATTCTGAACATAAGAGTGACAGGTAATGTATCTTTTCTTGTTCATGATCTCAACCAATGCATCCAGTTCCAAATCACGACGTGTTCCCTTTGGATCAGCTTTCAACGCTTTTTCATAAGCAACAGCACGAGAGAAAGCGTCTGTTAATACTTGTTCCACACCCATACGAGTATCAGGGAAACGATTGTTATTGCTAGATGAGGTACGCTTTACGTTCTCACCCAATGCAAACTTGATGAATGGATCTGCACCTTTGAATTTCAAACCTTCATCATCTGTACCCCAACGCAATTTGATCAATTGTGTTTGTCCACCAATAGTATTGGCAGAACCGTGCAGGATATGTGAAGTAGTAACACCGCCGCTCAGCTGACGATAAATATTGATATCATCGGGATCCAAGTTATCACCCATACGCACTTCTGAAGTCACACTCTGTGCGCCTTCATTGGTAGAAGCAGATGCAATGTGTGAGTGTTCGTCAATGATGCCCGCAGTAAGATGTTTACCGGTACCATCAATGACGGTAGCAGCTGCATCACTTAGGTTTTTGCCAACACGTGCAATTTTACCGGCTTTCACTAATACATCTGTTCCTTCTAGTTTACCATCTTTTTCACTGGTCCAAACAGTAGCATTTTTGATCAGGTAAGTGCCTTGTGTAGGGATCGCATTTTCGGCAGCGCCGAATGCGGTGAAGGGATACATGGTGGCGCCGATAAGATTTCCTCTTGTGTTCGCTCTAGTTGCAGAATCCTTTTTAGCAACAGGAGCGGCACTCATTTTTGCAGTCCAAGTCATTCTGTTACCCTCAGCATCTTCTGCTGTACCATTCCAGCTATCACCATTGCTGAATCCGCTGAAACGAATATTATTACGAGAACGCTTTTCCGGAGCGAAGCTGAATTTCACGGCTTTGCCATCAAAGTTGAAAGTGGCGTTTACAGTATCTTTTGCAATTACAGTAGCCGCAGTATTGCTTTTAACATCCATCGTATAAGATGTAGTTCCGCTCGCACCAGTGATAGATAACTGATAAGTGCCGGCAACATTATACCAGTTACTTTCATTCACCGCATATTTTTTACCCTGTACCCAGTTTTGCAAAATAGAAGTTCTTTCTGCGAAAACAGGTCCAGTAGTGATCACGAAGTTGGCAAGCTTGCCGTTATCGAGACTACCCACTTTATCATATACGCCCAACCAAGTGGCAGGTGTTTTAGTCAATGCTTCCATAGCCGCTTTCTCAGACAATCCCATTTCCATGGCTTTTCTAAGATTGGTCATAAAGGTTCTTGCATCGCGAACATCTGCTGCTGTCAAGGCAAAAGAGATTCCTGCTTTTTCAATAGCTGCCGGATTGCTAGGAGCCAGTTCCCAGTTCTTCATATCTGCCAGAGAAACCAAACGAGCATCATTCGGATCTTCTACATCCATTGCTGCAGGAAAATTCAACCCAACGATCAATGGGGCTTTGGTAGCCGCCACTTCTTTGATGCGCTGGTATTCTTTACCGGTAGCTTTTAAAATATATTGAACACCAAATTCATCACCTACGCGATCAGCGCGCATCACATTCCAAAGATCTATACCCGCTCTATCTGATGGATCCATGATCTGAGGAAGTGTTTGCTGATCATTGAAATATTTTAAAGTGATGTTGATACCATCACCCTGTTCTGTTGTAGCAACGGGATTGTTCTTATACCACTGTGCATCCAAGTATGTCTGACGCAACAATGCAATCGTTCCCATTAAAGAACCCGGATAAGATTGTGTTGAAGTTCCTTTATTGAAAGACAGGTGTGCAGCAGCTTTGTCTTTTACGATCAGGAAATTATCAGCATCATTCGCCAGCGTAACCACCGTTCCGGTTCCACGAAGAATACCATCTTTCTGATGTGATAATACCGTTCCAAATCCCATCTCACGAAGTGGACGCGCACGAGAATCATCCGCAGAGAAAATTTTGTAAGCATGTACATCAGACTTTAATGCCTGATTCCATCCGTATGCTCCCTTTTGATTCGAGGTCAACTGTGCAGGTGCATTAAAGTTAAATCCACCGGCTTGTTGTCTTTGTTGCTGGGGCATTCCATAATCACTATAGATATCTATGAAGGAAGGATAGATGTATTTATCCTTGCAATCAACCACAACAGCATCTTTCGGAATGGCAACGCCATTGCCTACCGATACAATTTTTCCATCACGAATAACCATTGTGGCATTGGTTAATGTGGTCTGTGCATCTTTCACGATCGTGGCATTGGTAAATGCGTAACAACCATCACGCTTATCGCCAATACCATTGATGTGGAATGTTTCCTGGGCCTGTAGCAATGTAGCAAACAGTAGCCCCGAAAACAGAAACTTGAGTCTTCTCATGGTAAGTTAAATTGGTTTTAGGAAGAGTTTAAAGCTACTGAATAAGCGTAGCGTATAAAACAGCTATTTTATTTTAAGGATGAATGCACGAAAACAATCGGTAAAATCGGAATTGCCCTTTAAATAGCTACGGGGTTTAATAGTCCGGGATAAATGGGTCCATCCATTTAAATAGCTACGGGCTTAAGCCCGTACCTATTTAAAAGATTATTTCCCGGCATCGGTTTCTTTGATGAATTTGATCACACCATCCATGAATATTTGCTGATCATCCCACATAGACAAATGGCTGCCATTCGGACAATACAGGTATTTCCCATTTTGAACCTGTTTACTCATCCATTCCATATGTGCGGGGTCCATGGTGTCGTATTTAGCGCCAACTGTTAATGTGGGTACTGTAATTTTTGGAAGATCCGCTTTTCGATCCCAGGTAAGCAATCTACCACCTACTTTAAACTCACTCGGACCCTGCATCATCACATAGATACTTTCGTTGATGTGTTTGAAACTACGATTCACGGGTTCCGGCCATTCGGGCAGGCGGCAAAGGTGTTTGGTGTAATACTCATTAAAGACGAGCTCTTGATAGGTTGGATCTTTGAAAAGCCCCTTTGCTTCATACTGCTGTAAAGAGTCTACCAATGACGGACGCATCTGGGCGCGAAGCACTCCATTGTATTTTTCATAATCCGGAATGCTCGCCATCATATTGCAGATGATGAGCCCCTTTAGATTTTGTTGATACTTGAGTGCATACTCCATCGCCAAAATACCACCCCAGGAATTTCCGAGTATATAAAAATTGTCTTTGGTCAATCCGAGTGCTGTTCTTACTTGTTCTACTTCCTCAACAAATCTTTCCGTTGTCCACAAACTACTGTCTGTGGGTTGATCGCTATAATAAGAACCCAGCTGATCATATTCAATGATCTCAAAACCCTCTTTCGGAAAAAAGCTTTCAAAAGCTTCCATGTATTCATGGGTCATCGCCGGACCCCCATGCAGCAACAATACTTTCACGCGAGGATTGTTGCCGATGCTTTTGGTCCAAACTTTAAAAGTACCGACATCTGTTTTGATGGGAATCATTTTGATACCTGCCACTTGAACACCGGAATCTTTGGTAGCAAAATATTCTTCAACTGTCGTAGATTTTTGTTGACAGGATACAATGAATGCAAAAGTGAGCAAGGCAAATAAAATTCTCATAGCAATTGATTTTATGAAAAAGGCTTATCCTTAAAGATAAGCCTTCGTTATAAATTTTGCGAATGATGTCTTTGCCTTTGTTGGTCGTCTGACCAACAATTCAGTATCATCTTCCCATATACACCATCAATATTTGCACATCACTCGGATTCACACCACTGATGCGACTTGCTTGTCCGAGTGTACGCGGACGAATACGCTTGAACTTTTGCAGCGCTTCATTGGATAGAGCGACGACACGATCATAGTCAAAACTATCCGGAATTTGTGTGTTTTCCATTTGACTCATACGAGTGGCGATCTCTTGTTCTTTTTCGATATAGCGCTCGTACTTGATTTGTATCTCTGCTTGTTCGATCGTATCCTTATTGAATGAAGCCAATGCCTCAGCCAAGCCGGGAATATGCTGCATTAAAGAAGGCAGATCTACATTAGGTCTTAAAATGATTTTTGCGGCTTTCTGTTTTTCTGTAATTGAAGTAGAACCAATACGATCAAAAAATGCATTGATATGATCGGGTTCAATATTGAAATCCTGTAAGATTTTTTTGATAGATGCCACGCCGTCTCTTTTGCTCACTACCTTATCCATTCTTTCTTGCGAAGCAAGTCCTAATCTATAACTCAACTCTGTTAAACGCAGATCAGCGTTATCCTGACGCAATAGTGTTCTGAACTCTGCTCTGCTGGTGAACATGCGATAGGGCTCATCGGTTCCTTTACTGATCAGGTCATCAATCAACACACCAATATAGGCTTCGCTTCTTTGTAAGATCACGGGTTCTAATGCTCTTGCTTTCTGGTGTGCATTGATACCTGCCATCAAACCCTGACAAGCCGCTTCTTCATATCCTGTGGTTCCATTGATCTGTCCGGCAAAGAATAGATTTGGTATCAGTTTGGTCTCCAGTGAATATTGTAATTGTGTAGGTGGGAAATAATCGTACTCGATGGCATAGCCCGGTCTGAATATCCTACAGTTCTCAAAACCCGGAACAGTACGAATTGCTTCGTATTGCACTTCTTCCGGTAAAGAGGTAGAGAATCCATTCACATAGATCTCAACGGTATTCCATCCTTCGGGCTCTACAAAGAGCTGATGTCTTTCACGATCTGCGAAGCGATTGATTTTGTCTTCAATGCTCGGACAATACCTCGGTCCTGTTCCTTCAATTCTTCCCTGGAACATAGGACTTCTGTCAAAGCCGGTTTTTAAAATATCGTGTACTTTTTCGTTGGTATAGGTTATATAACAGCTGCGTTGTTCGGCGGCTTTGATGCGGGGAACATCGGTATAAGAAAAACCAACGATCTCATCATCGCCTTTCTGCTCCTCCATTTTGCTGTAGTCAAGGCTGCGTCCATCCACCCGAGGAGGTGTTCCTGTTTTCAAACGATCGCTTTCAAAACCCAGTTCCACCAATTGCTCGGTAATACCGGTAGCGGCTTTTTCAGCTACACGTCCACCCCCAAATTGTTTCTCGCCAATATGAATGATACCATTTAAAAAAGTACCACTGGTTACTACTACGGTTTTAGATTGGATCTCATGCCCCAAACCTGTCACCACACCACAAGCCCTACCATCTTTAATGATAATAGAACGAACCATATCCTGATAGAAATCTACATTCGGGGTATTCTCCAGCATCTCTCTCCACTTAGCCGCAAAGAGCATGCGATCGTTTTGGGTACGTGGACTCCACATGGCCGGACCCTTACTACGATTCAGCATACGGAACTGAATGGTGCTGAGGTCGGATACAATACCACTGTATCCACCCATGGCATCGATCTCACGAACAATTTGTCCTTTGGCAATACCACCCATGGCCGGATTACAGCTCATCTGGGCAATGGTTTGCATGTTCATGGTTACCAATAAAACCTTGCTACCCAAATTGGCAGCAGCAGCGGCAGCTTCACAACCGGCATGTCCGGCCCCAACTACAATGACATCATATTGCGGAAACATAGTTTGCAAAGATAGTTCAGGCCAGAGGCATTAGCTGAACTTTTTGAGTATTTCCCTTTCGAGTAATAGGTCTTCAATGCTCATACCAGCGTTATACCGGGCAAATTCCTCCTTGGTTAACCGGGCTATTTGTTCAAGATTCACTTTGTTTTCCATAATAAAGGCTTCCATAGATTGACTGCTTTCTATCTCTGATACCTCAAGCGTAGCAATTTTATCTAGCATCTTTTGGCAAAGGAAAAAGCCGGTTTGGTCATAGAGCTTTTGAAAGTAAGGTCTTACAGAAATGACATCGATCCTGTTGCCTCTGTTTTTATTCTGATCAATCGGCTCAACCCTCAGGTTGATAAAGCTCCAACATAGCCTTAGGTCTTCCTCGGAGGAATAATCAAAGTAGGTCGCAGGAACAATATGGTCAAATTGCCAATGGGTTCCGAAATTATCCCAACCTAGTTCATTGGTAAATTGTATTTCAAACCATTTTCTAAGGGTTGTGGCGCTTAAACCAAAGTATGGGGCATAGAATTCGCTGGGAGCGCCTTCCAAAACATACCTTCTGTATGCAAGCTGCCACTTCCTCTTTTCCCTGAACTTTAATAAAGAGTCTGTTACTTCCTCCTGCGGAGTCCATCTTTTTCTGGCCATACCCCAAAGTTATGCAATGTTTCAACCTGAAACTGGGATACGTGGAACAAAATCGATGGCTATGTTTCAGGATGAAACTGTGTTTTGTGGAACATCTTCAGTCTGATAAAAGCCTGATTATTATCTGCGAAGCCAAATCCAACTCTAATTTTCCCTTTGCGTGCCCTCCGTGTAACTCTGTGCCGTACTCTGTGAAACTCCGTGGTTAAACCACAGAGGTAAAAGAGTTAGGCACAGAGTTACACAGAGGAGGGTCTAGTGTTTGGAGAGATAAGTAGTAAGGTAATGGTTTTCTTTCTGCCGCATCAGTGCGACATCGCTTTTCTTCTTGTCTTTATAACCACACAAATGCAAGGCACCATGGAAAATCACCCTTAGCATTTCCTCCTTGAAAGAAACGCCTAATTCACCGGCATTGTCCTTTACACGGTCTGTACTGATATAGATCTCCGCTTCTATGGGCTCGCCGGGCTCGGATAGACCAAATGTGATGATATCGGTATAATAATCGTGCGCCAGGAAGTCTCGGTTGATGTTTAGCAGGTAGGCGTCTGAGCAAAAGACATAGTTAATATAGACCAGCTTCTTTTTCTCTTTCTTGAAGATTGTCTCTACAAAACTTTGAATGGTCGTTTTCCCCGACAAAGCCAATTTCCTGTCTGCATACCGAAACGTTACTCTCTTCATAACCGTATATCTATTACTCCAAAATTCGTAACAAAAGCCCATTCAGCCATGCTACCTTTATATAATATTTATAACCAGGCGATGAAAAGACTCTCAGATTTAGAAGCAGGACAAAAAGCAGTGATCAATTCTTTTGAAAAGGACGAGATCTTTATCAAGTTGATGGAAATGGGTTGTATTCCCGGCGAAGTAGTCCAGGTTGAACAAGTGGCTCCGCTGGGTGATCCAATCTCTATTTCTGTGGCCGGTTATCATCTGAGCCTCCGCCTAAGTGAGGCCAGAAGCATTTTTGTAGAAGACGCGATTTAGTATAATCAATTGATAGTCAATATATTAGATGAATATCGGACTCTATTTTGGCTCTTTTAACCCGGTTCATACCGGACATTTGATCATCGCATCTCATGTTGTGAACTATACGGATGTACAACAAGTATGGCTGGTGGTTTCTCCGCAAAATCCATTTAAACAGTCCGCATCTTTATTGAATGAATACGACCGACTTCATTTGGTGAACCTCGCCATTGATGATGAAACGCGCATCAAAGCTTCTGATGTAGAATTCAAGTTGCCTCGTCCGTCGTATACCATCGATACACTCACTTATCTCAAAGAAAAATATCCGCAACATATCTTCAGCATCATCATGGGTAGTGATGGTTTTCAAAACCTGCCCAAATGGAAGAATGCTGAATTACTCATCAAAGAATATCCCATCATTGTGTATCGCAGACCGGGATTTGAGATCACAGATAATTGGAGTGCAAAACTCACTGTGCTGGATGCACCGATGCTCGATATTTCTGCAACATTGATTCGCAATAATATCAAAGAAGGAAAATCGATTCGCTATCTCGTTCCGGAAAAAGTGAAGGAAGAGATTGAAAGAAATAATTATTACAAGTGATGGAACACGGATTGTCATGATCATCATGATTTTTCATGATTATGTTTATCTGCGTTAATCATGACGATCATGACAATCTGCGTTCCATTTACCCACCCATAAAATTCATTTCCCCATCCCCTATTGATACAATAGATTTATCGGATTAAAATTTTCGAATGAAACATACACTGCTTTTTACAGGGCTCATGTTGGCTTGCTTGTCCTCATTTGCCCAATTGACCGTTGAAAAAATCATGCGCGATCCGAAATGGATCGGCACTTCGCCTTCTAATGTTTTCTGGAGCGCAGACAGTAAGAAAATTTATTTCAGCTGGAACCCCGATAAAAAAATATCCGACTCCACGTATGTCTACACTGTTGGTGCCAACGGAGCACCGGTACGTGCATCATTGCAAGAAGTACAATTGGCACAAGCACAGAACAATGCTGTGTTCAATGAAGCCCGTACTAAAATGCTATATGCTTTGCGCGGAGACGTATATATGGTAGATATCACATCCGGAAAAACCACACGCATCACACAAACGCAAGAACAGGAATTTGCACCACGTTTTATTTTGAATGATGAGTGGGTGGTATACAATCGCAATCAGAATTTATTTGCTTGGCATACACAAAACGGAAGCACACTACAATTGACCAATATCAGTCGTGGAACAGAAACAGCTGTTACGGTGATGCCTCTTAGTGGTCGTGGTGCTGCACAATTGGGTGGAGCCAGAAATGCAGCACCTGCTATTGCTGCATTGGCACAATCACAAGAACAATGGTTGCGCGATCAGCAACTCGATCTGTTTACCGTGCTGAAAGAAAGAAAAGAAAAAAGAGATGCCCGAACAGAATTCTTACGCGCTAATCGTGATACCGATACTTTAAAATTGATCGGTATCGGCGAGAAGCAATTGCAAAACTTACAGATCAGTCCGGATGGACGGTTTGTTACCTATCGCTTGTATCAAGCACCTACGAATAGCAAAAGCACCATCGTGCCGGATTATGTAACGGAAAGCGGATTCACAACCGATATTCCTGCCCGAACAAAAGTGGGCGCACCCCTCGGACGTTATGAGTTTTATGTGTTTGATAAAACAAAAGACAAACTCATGATGGTTGTAATTGATTCTGCTGCAATTCCGGGCATCATGGATCAGCCGGATTATGTAAAAGATTATCCCAAACAATTTGGCAATCGTCGAGCACCGCTTCGCGGTGTCATCATCAATGGTCCATATTGGAATGCATCAGGAACGGCGGCGATTGTAGACATCCGTTCTCAAGACAATAAAGATCGATGGATCATGCAATTGGATGCAGAAAACGCCAAACTGAAACTGATCGATCGTCAACGTGATGAAGCATGGATCGGCGGTCCGGGTGTTAGTGCTTTTGGTGCAACATTGGGATGGATCAACGATGCCCAATTCTATTTTCAAAGTGAAGCAACCGGCTATTCTCATTTGTATGTGTATGATATGGCATCCGGAAGAAAGACTGCGCTGACGGAGGGCAAGTATGAAGTACAGTCCGTATCACTGAGCAACAACAAACAACATTTTTATTTACTGACCAATGAAGAGCATCCCGGAAAACTCAATTGGTATCGTATCAATAGAGACGGTAGCGGAAAAGAAAAGATCACGAATATGACCGGTGGTTATGAAGTAAGCATGTCGCCGGATGAAAAATGGATTGCTTATCGTTATTCTTATAGCAATAAACCTTGGGAGTTGTTTGTACAGGAAAACGCAGCAGGAAAAACAGCAGCACAAATTACCAACAAGGCCGTGACAGATGAGTTCAAAGCCTATCCCTGGAGAGATCCAAAAATGATCACCATTCCGGCGCGCGATGGACAACAGATCTATGCACGATTGTACGAGCCCACCAAAGCCAAGAATAATAAAGCGGCAGTAATATTTGTACATGGTGCCGGATACTTGCAGAATGTACATTATTGGTGGAGCTCTTATTTCCGCGAATACATGTTCCATAATTTATTGGCGGATCAGGGGTATACCGTGATTGATATCGATTATCGTGCAAGCAGTGGTTATGGAAGAGATTGGAGAACGGGTATCTATCGACACATGGGTGGCAAGGATCTGGATGATCATGTAGATGCTGCCAAATTCCTAACCAAAAATTATGGTGTCGATGCAGGAAAGATCGGCATCTATGGCGGAAGCTATGGAGGCTTTATTACGCTGATGGGACTCTTCACCACTCCTGATGTGTTTAAAGCCGGCGCTGCATTAAGACCGGTAACAGATTGGGCGCATTACAATCATGGCTATACCTCTAATATTTTGAATGAGCCGGTGAATGATAGTATTGCTTATGCCAAATCATCACCCATCAATTTTGCCAATGGACTCAAAAACCATTTATTGATTTGTCATGGTATGGTGGATGTGAATGTTCATTTCCAGGATGTGGTTCGTTTATCACAAAAGTTGATTGAACTGGGAAAAGACAATTGGGAGCTGGCAGTATACCCCATGGAAGACCACGGCTTCGTAGAACCCAGCAGCTGGACAGATGAGTATAAGCGAATTTTGAAGTTGTTTAATGAGCGGCTTTTGAAGAAGTGAGGGGGAGAAGAGTGAAAGGTGAAAGGTGAAAAGTGAAACGTGAAAGGAAGGTTATGAAAAGCGGAGTGTACTACTACGTTCCGCTTTTCTATTTCAAACCTCTGCGTAACTCTGCGCCTAACTCCTTTACCTCTGTGGTTTTTTACCACGGAGTTTCACCGAGTACGGCACAGAGTGACACGAAGGGGAATAAAAAAAGTGTTGAGTAACACTCAACACTTATATTCCTTTCACTTTTGACGTTTCACCTTTCACGTTTCACCTTCTCATCGATTCATCGACGCCAGAAACTCTTCGTTGTCCTTCGTTCCTCTCATGCGTTTCAGCAATTCGTTCATGGATTCTTCGGTATTCATATCATTGATATACAAACGAAGAATATTCATACGTTGTAAAACTTCTTTATCCAGTAAGAGATCATCTCTACGTGTAGAAGAACCCACCAAGTCAATAGCAGGGAAAATGCGCTTATTGGCCAAACGACGATCCAACAACAATTCCATGTTACCGGTACCCTTGAATTCTTCAAAGATCACTTCATCCATTTTGCTACCGGTTTCAATCAATGCTGTTGCAAGGATGGTTAATGAACCACCGTGTTCAATTTTACGTGCAGCACCAAAGAATTGTTTGGGTTTTTGCATGGCATTGGCTTCCACACCACCACTCAATACTTTACCACTGGCGGGAGCAACGGTATTGTGAGCACGTGCCAAACGGGTAATGGAATCTAATAAGATCACCACATCATGTCCGCATTCTACCAAACGTTTTGCTTTTTGTAAAGCGATGGTAGATACTTTCACGTGTTTTTCAGCAGGCTCATCAAAAGTAGAAGCGATCACTTCTGCTTTTACACTGCGTTCCATATCGGTTACTTCTTCCGGACGCTCATCGATCAATACCACCATCAGGTAGCATTCCGGATGGTTGGCAGCAATAGCATTGGCTACTTCTTTCAGCAACATGGTCTTACCCACTTTTGGTTGGGCAACGATCAATCCACGCTGACCCTTACCGATGGGGGTAAACAGGTCCATGATACGTGTGCTGTAATTATTTGGAGTGGTAAACAGATTCAGTTTTTCATATGGGAACAATGGTGTGAGGTAGTCGAACGGAACGCGATCGCGTACTTCATCCGGACGTTTACCATTGATATGATCCACTTTCAATAAGGCGAAATATTTCTCCCCTTCTTTTGGTGGACGAACAGATCCTGCCACCGTATCACCCGTTTTCAAACCAAATAATTTGATCTGAGAAGGAGATACATATACATCATCGGGAGAAGATAAGTAGTTGTAATCAGAAGAGCGAAGGAAACCATAACCATCAGGCATCATTTCTAATACGCCCTCACCGCTGATAACGCCTTCAAATTCAATATTGAAATTAGGTTCTTTGCGTTGGTGTCTATGTTGTTGTGGAGCAGGCGCTTCTTGAGGCAATCCGCTTTCAGGAGCATTCTCCTGAGCATTCACATTGGCGTTGCTGTTTTCTTCGGTTTGTTCAGGAGCTGTTTCCTGACTCTCGGTGGGTTGCTTGTCGGTACGAGCTTTTTTCACCGGACCGCGTTTCGCAGCGGCAGTTGTTTTTTCAGGTGCATCTTGCATCACTTCCGCTTCTTCGGTACCGTTGGCGGTTTTTACCGTAACGGGTTTACGGGCGCGGGCACCTTTTTTAGCGGTGCTGTCTTTGGTTTCGCTGGCCTGAACTGCCTGGTTATCCAGGATCTTGTAGATCAGTCCCTGTTTGTCTAATTTCTTAGCACCCGTAATCTTTAGTTGCTCGGCGATGTCGAGTAACTCGGGCAATAACATGTCATTTAATTGCAGAATATCGTACATAAAGTCTATTGTGGGGAAAAATCAAATTGTCATCATTCAAATATCCAGTCTAAGGAAAAGTAAACTCAGATCGGAAAATCTATGGGTATTAAAACTGATTGGAAAGAAGATAAACTGATGTGTCGAGAGCTAAAAGAGGACGATATCAGCTTGGTTTCCGATGCAATGTTAAGCGATTTTCTTAAAAACAAAACAAAAAATCTTACCGAAAACCGTTAAAAATCGGTGTCATATTGTGTTTTATCGACGATTCTACTGATCATACCATCCAATTCCTGTCCACTCTGTTTGAGATATTGTAAAATTTGCTCATTTTCTTCCAAGGTTTTGCCCTTCAAATCAATGAGATCGACCAATCCTATGATATTGGCAACAGGTCTTCTGATTTCGTGTGATTGAATTTTAGCGATCTCACGAAGAGAATCGGCTTGTTTCTGTATTTGTAATTCCTGCTCTTTCCGGTTGGTGATATTGATAGAGGCAATAACGATACCCGTTAATTCGCCTTTCTCGTCAAACACACCATAATAACGCCTCAGAAACCAACGGGTCTCCCCATCCGGATAAGTGAGCTGGTGCTCATGAGAAATGGTTTGTTTTTGCTCTTTCAGTTCTAAAGCATGTTTCAAAGCAAGCTCGCGTTCGGATTTGGGATAATAATCTGTGAGCTTATCACCTATGGAAAAGCTTTTTCCAAACAATTTTCTCGCATGCTCCTGTGCCCTGCGATTGGCATACCGAATGGTAAAATCATTGCTCATATAAATGAGTACATTATCGGAGCTGTTGATGATGGATTGTAAGGTTTGCTCAGAAGCGGTGATCTGGTCACGCTTCATTTTCAACTCGGTGATATCTTTAGAAATGCCTACCACATATTCAATAACACTATCGGCATCCATGATAGGGAAGAGTTCACTCAGACTGGTAGTGCCGTTTTCAAAACTTTCTTCAAAACTGAGGTTGGAGCGCAAACGAACACATTCGATAAAGCGTTTGCGAATAGTATCTACAATATGGGTGTGAAGCATGTCCTTGAACTCCTTACCCACTACCGACTCGCGCGTAACATTGAATTTATGGAGATAGGCATCATTCACATACTCCATCACAAACTCTTCTCCCCCCGGTAACACCCGCACAATGAACACAGCATCTGTCGTGAGTTCAATCAATGACCGGAACAAGGATGGCTTCATTGCGTGTTATTGGATTTGGAAAATATAGGTGTTAAATATAGAGAAAAAGAATCAAGAATGAAGACCCAAGACACAGGGAAGACCCAAGGAAAAAGGGTCAAGTTTCAAGGTGCCTGAGTCTTGTTTCTTCGTTCTTGATTCTTCCTTGTGTCTTGTCCTCTTGAGCCTTGTCTTCTTTTCCTCACTATCTTTGCCGCTCAAAGCCTGAACCACAGGCGTTTCAAAAAAGCAAGCAATGTTTAACAAAAGAACCAAGATCAAAGACCTGCTGAGTAGCGGGGTGGCCGGACAAGAAACAATCGTCATGGGTTGGGTGCGAACTTTTCGTAACAACCAGTTTATTGCATTGAATGATGGTAGTACCAATAATAATTTACAGGTAGTAACAGAATTGGGTTTGTTAGATGATGCTACTTTAAAAAGAATCACTACCGGTGCTTCTTTGAAAGTAACGGGTACGGTGGTGCCTTCATTGGGTAAGGGACAATCTATCGAACTAAAAGCAACACAAGTAGAAATATTAGGCGATAGTGATGCAGAAAAATATCCGTTGCAGCCCAAGAAACATAGTCTTGAATTTTTAAGAGAGATCGCACACCTGCGTTTTCGTACCAATACATTTGGTGCTGTGTTTCGTATCAGACATTCGTTGGCGTTTGCGGTGCACAAATTTTTCAATGAAAAAGGATTTGTGTATTTGCATACACCTATTATTACTGCTAGTGATGCTGAAGGTGCGGGAGAAATGTTTCGTGTAACCACACTTCCTTTTGATAACCCGCCACGCAAAGAAGACGGGAGTATTGATTTTGCAGAAGACTTTTTTGGAAAGAGCACCAACCTGACTGTGAGCGGACAATTAGAAGGCGAGTTAGGAGCGATGGCATTTAGTGAGATTTATACTTTTGGTCCAACCTTCCGCGCAGAGAATTCAAATACGACCAGACACTTGGCAGAATTCTGGATGATTGAGCCGGAGATGGCATTCTATGATATTGAAGACAATATGAACTTGGCAGAAGAGTTCATTCAATATTTGATTCGTTATGTGATGCAACACAATGCGGATGATCTGGCGTTTTTGGATCAACGACTGGCAGAAGAAGAAAAACAAAAGCCACAAAACGAACGTCAGGAATTTGGATTGTTGGAGAAGCTGAAGTTTGTAACGGATAATAGTTTTGAAAGAATTACTTATACAGAAGCCATTCAGATATTATTGGATTCACCTGCATACAAGAAAAAGAAATTCAAGTTTGATGTGAAGTGGGGTATTGATATGCAGAGTGAACATGAAAGGTATTTGGTAGAAAAACATTTCAAGAAACCTGTGATTGTAACGGGGTATCCTGCCGCCATCAAAGCGTTTTATATGCGCATGAATGATGGATGTGAACCCGGAAAAGAAACAGTAGCGGCGATGGATATTTTGGCACCGGGTATTGGAGAAATCGTAGGCGGCTCACAAAGAGAAGAGCGTTTGGAAAAACTGGAAGCACGTATGCAAGCCATGCATATACCACTCGAAGAAATGAGTTGGTATTTAGATACCCGTCGCTTCGGAACCGTACCCCACGCAGGTTTCGGCCTAGGCTTCGAACGCATGGTACAATTCGTAACCGGCATGACAAATATTCGCGATGTCATTGCGTTTGCGCGGACGCCGAAGAATTGTGAGTTTTAATTAGCCGCACGCTACATGCTGCACGCTGCACGTGAAAATATCCTGCAGCGTGCGGCGTGTAGCGTGCAGCTTGAAGCTTTCTCCCCTCAACCATTTCCCCTCCCCACACGTATATACAGCATGGAAAATGAAAAGATAGTTCAGCTGAAAGAGCGGCTGGAAGAAGTTAGACCTAGTCTTGTTGATCATTCGCTGTACCAAAGTCTGCAAGACCTTGAACAGCTCCGTCGGTTTACGGAGTATCATGTGTTTGCGGTATGGGATTTTATGAGTTTGTTGAAATCCTTGCAGCAACAATTGACTTGTACTGCTGCGCCATGGGTGCCGGTAGGATCTGCCAATACCCGTTATCTCATCAATGAAATTGTATTGGGCGAAGAGAGTGATGTAGATGAAGCGGGTAATAGAACGAGTCACTTTGAGTTGTATCTCAAAGCCATGGAACAGATGGGTGCTGATACAACGGCTATTACACAACTGTTGACTTATTTACACAATGGCGTGCCGGTGCAACAGGCATTACAGCAATTACAATTGCCCAGGGCCATTTGCGATTTTGTGGGATATACGTTTGAAGTGATCGAGAAAGCTCCGGTGCATGTGCAAGCGGCTGTGTTTACATTTGGTCGCGAAGACCTGATACCGGATATGTTTATGGGCTTGGTGAAAGATTTGTCTGTGCAGTATCCAACACAACTGGCGGTGTTCAAATACTATCTCGAAAGACATATAGAAGTAGACGGCGACCATCATAGTCATTTGGCGATGGAAATGGTGCGTGAATTGTGTGGTGAAGATGACTTGAAATGGGAGCAGGCTACGGAAGCGGCCCTCATGAGCTTACAGTATCGCAAGCGATTATGGGATGCGGTATATAGCACGGTATGCTAAGCCGACCCCAATAATGGTTCATTTTCACTAAAAAAACCGCTATTCATTGTGGATTATATGTGAAAACCCCCTATTTTTGCTGCCCCGAAAGGGGATAATAAGCTTCAAGCAACAGGCTTCAAGCTACAAGTTAAACCTTGTGTCTTGTTACTTAGTTCTTGAAACTTCACCGAAGGTGCGGTAGCTCAGTCGGTAGAGCAAAGGACTGAAAATCCTTGTGTCGCCGGTTCGATCCCGGCCCACACCACTAACACAATCAAGCAGTTATGATCTATTTTCATAACTGCTTTTTTGTTTGGGTTAAACAGTGGTTAAACCTGACATTCATATGCTATAGATTATCAAGCAATCTTATAGTTTGTATGAATGAGAATATTATCTGATATTACCATCCCCCCAATTAAAAAGTAAAAACATGAACACTATTCTTGAACTCGATCAATTTATTCGATCAATTGAAATAAACAGGGGACAGAGTTTTTCATTTTTTTTGGGTGCTGGTGCTTCCGTATCGTCTGGGATACCGACCGCTCTTGACTGTACATGGCATTGGAAACAAAAACTCTATACTTCACATACTAGGAATAATCTCGGAAGTGTAGACTTTAAATCGGATAATGTAAAAATTTTTATTCAGAAATGGTTGAATAGCGAAGGCTCTTATCCTGCATTGGATGACGAAACAGAATATTCGTTTTATGTAGAGAAGTGCTACCCAATTGAGGATGATCGAAGAGCCTATTTCAAAAGTATTTGTGATAAGAAGGAACCATCTATTGGTTATCATCTTCTGTCGTTATTGCATCAAGTGGGCCTTGTTCAAGCGATTTGGACTACGAACTTTGATGACCTATGTTCACACGCATTTAGTGCGAATAATATTAGTGTAGTTGATATCTCCTTAGATACTGTCGATAGAATAATAAGACCTTTTGATACGTCAGAAGCTTTGTTGGTAAAACTGCATGGCGACTATAAGTATGGATCATTAAAAAACACCCAACAAGAATTAAAAACACAAGACGAAACCTTTAGGCAGCGATTAATTGACTATTTAAACGACAAGCATTTAATTGTTTTTGGTTATAGTGGTAGAGATGAATCTATCATGAGTGCTCTGGAAGAGGCGTATAAAAAACAAGGTTCTGGAAGACTATACTGGTGTGGTTACAGTAGGGAAATACCTGAAAGAGTAAAAGCATTGATTGATTTGGCGAGGATTTCAGGAAGAACGGCGTTTTACGTTCCGACTGAAGGCTTTGACAAAACAATGATCAGCCTTTCAAAATCATGCACGTCACACAGTAAAGAGTTGACTGAGAAATACAATCAAACTCTAGCGAAATCTAACATCGAAGAAGTAAAGATACCATTTAGTATGTCCGTACCTAAGCTAAGTACGGTTATCAAAAGTAATTTATTTGAAATAAAATTTCCTCAAGAAGTATTTCAATTCGATGTCATTTTTAAGCAAAATGAAAGGCCTTGGGCAACAGTACGATCAATAGTTGAGGGGAGTAATGTTGCTGCCGTTCCTCATGGAAAACAAGTTTGGGCATTCGGAACACTTTCAGATATAAATAATCTTTTTGCTAGCAGAATAAACGGTAAAATCACAAGAGTTCCTATATCTGAAATTATCCCAAGAAAAGAAACGGCATTGCATCATTTGATCATGTCTGGAATTACGAAACTTTTATCATCAAAGGCGGGATTCAACTCGAATGGTAAAGATTTGATTTGGAAACCACAAACTGTAACAAATAGAAGAATAAACGATATAATATACTATTCTCATAGTGCCATTAAACTCGCCCTCCAGTTCGATGGGAAAAGATATTTTTTATCAATGCTTCCAGATGTTTATATTTCTTCAGAAGATCAGACTGTCAAAGTAACTAAAGAAATAAAAACAGAAATTGGTAGAAGTTATTTTGAAAAATTGCATAACAAGCAGTTTAATGACTACGTTAATGAATGGAGAAATTTCTTTCTAAAAAGTGAAAGTGCTTGGGTTGATATCGAGTTCCCTGAAAACTCGGGAACCGGATTCTTATATAAGATAAGAAAGAACCAAGCTTTTGCTAAGATAATGAGAGTGAATGACTCTTACGGGAAGAACCTAGCCGCAAATTTCCCTCAAAATTTACTTTACTATGAGGGGCTACAATATCAGGAACCAGGACTACTCTTCTCCCCGAAAATGACTGGTAGAACAGATAGCCCAACTGATTTTCATCCAATGCGCGGCATTTTGAATAATCGGCCATACGACAATAAACTTGTAGGTAGTCTATTTGAATCCACTATTAGATTGGGTGTAATTAGTGCAAAAGAGACAAGCCCGAGGTTTTCCGCATTTATTAAGCGTGTTCAAACACAAACCTCATCACAAGGAAAAAACAAAGCATATCTTATAGATTATCCAGGGTTCTTTGATGCTTATGGTGTAAGTATAAATATACCTGAACCCGATAGCGAAAATTGGCATTATTGCGATGATCCGAAAGGAGAGACTGTAAAAGCACTAGCGCTATCGTTACGAAATAATATTACAAAACACATTGATGAACTATCGGCAGATGGAATTAGAAAAGTAATTCTGATTTGTATTCCTACAAAATGGTTAAGCTTTTGTAGGTATGACATCGAAAATGAGCATTTTGATTTACATGACTATATTAAGGCCTATTGTGCGGAGAAAAGCATCGCAACACAGTTTATACAAGAAAGCACATTAGACGATCCTCTTCATTGCCAAATTAATTGGTGGCTTTCGCTTTCATATTTTGTAAAGAGTTTGCGTACGCCTTGGGCCTTAAATACCTTAGATAAGGACACTGCGTTTGCGGGTATTGGGTATAGCGTGACAAAAAAATCGGATTCTACCGATATTGTTTTGGGATGTAGCCATATATATGATTCTAAAGGACAAGGATTAAAGTATAGACTATCCAAGGTTGAGGATCAAATTATATGGGATAGGCTGGACAGACCGCATTTATCCTATAAAGATTCCTATAGTTTTGGAATGTCTATCATTGACCTCTTTTATACAACAATGAGCACGTTGCCTAAACGAGTAGTAATTCACAAGAGGAACTACTATATGCCAGAAGAAATAAAAGGCTTAAAAGAAAGTCTTATCGGAAGTGGCATAAAAGAATTAGATTTGATCGAAATAAATTTTGAAGATGATATAAGATTTGTTGCAGGAAATATCAAAGATGACGGTACTCCTGATATTAAAGGGTTCCCATTGGATAGAGGAACTTGTCTACTTTTGAATGGTTTTGAAGCATTGCTGTGGACTCATGGTGTTGTACCATCGGTTGAAAATCCCCGATTCAGTTATTATCTTGGTGGTAGATATATTCCTGGTCCATTAAAAATTACCAAACATTTTGGTCCTTCCAATATTGGCACTATTGCTAATGAAATTTTGAGTTTAACCAAAGTGAACTGGAACTCGTTTGATATGTACACTCAATTACCAGCTACAATAGACTCATCTCACCAAATTGCACGAATTGGAAAACTTTTGTCGAAAAGAGAAGGTGCAACTTACGACTATAGATACTTTATTTGATAAACAATTTATACCAATGAGATAGCCGATTGTAAAAACATAGTTTTTTTGATATTTTATTCGATTATAAGATTATGGGCTTCACGATGGACAAAAAACAAGCGAAGGAAAATATAGAAAACCTCGTCAATAGGTTTTCCGAGCAATATGATTCATATAAGCGACAAGAGTATAATGAGACCCTCACCAGAAGAGATTTCATTGATCCCTTTTTTAAATCATTAGGGTGGGATATCGACAACGCAAATGGTTTTGCAGAAGCTTATCGGGAAGTAATTCATGAGGATAAAATAAAGATTGGCGGATATACGAAAGCGCCCGACTATTCATTTAGGTTGTCTGGGGGAAAAAGACTTTTTTTCGTTGAAGCAAAAAAGCCAAGCGTTATTGTAAAAGATGAAATGCAACCAGCATATCAAGTAAGACGATATGGATGGAGTGCCAAACTTCCAATAAGTATTATAACCGACTTTGAAGAATTATCTGTCTATGATTGTACAAAGAAGCCCAATGTTACTGATAAGGCTTCGGTTGCACGTATAAAATATCTGACCTATAAGGATTATTTGAACGAGTTCGACTTTATATGGGATACATTCTCTAAAGAACGAGTATTAAAAGGTGGTTTTGATAAGTTTATTCAAAGCGACACTAACAAAAAAGGAACAACCACTGTTGATAACGAATTTTTGGCTTCATTAGATGATTGGCGAACAAAATTAGCTTTTGATGTATGCAAAGGCAATCCGAGCATCACTGAAGATGAATTAAACTTCGTAGTGCAACAAATTATTGATCGAATTATTTTTCTGCGTATTGCCGAGGATCGTAGCGTTGAACCTTATGGAAGGTTGAAAGAATGTTTATCTCACGGCGACTATTACAAAAATTTATTCTCCTTATTCCAAAATGCAGACGATAGGTACAATTCTGGCTTGTTTGATCTGAAAAAGGATAAGATAAGCAAGTCTGTTATTGTTGATAACAAGGTTGTAAAAAGTATAATAAACAATCTTTACTACCCTGAATCACCGTATGAATTTTCTGTTTTACCTGTAGAGATTTTAGGCAGTGCTTACGAGCAATTCTTGGGTAAAAAGATTAAAGTAGGCCCCAATCATAAACCTACAATTGAGGAAAAGGCTGAAGTTAGGAAAGCGGGAGGCGTATATTATACCCCGCAGTATATTGTTCAATACATTGTCCAAAAAACAATAGGAGAGCTTGTAAAAGATAAAAAGCCAACAGACGTAGCTAAACTAAAAATACTTGATCCAGCTTGCGGTAGTGGGAGTTTTTTGATTGGTGCATATCAATTTCTTCTCGATTGGCATAAAGAATACTATAATAAGAATCCAGATAAACTTCCTAAATCAAAAAAGGATTCGCCACTCACACCGGATGGGAATTTGACAACATCTGAAAAGAAGAGAATTCTAATTAATAATATTTATGGAGTTGACCTAGACGTAAATGCTGTGGAAGTGACAAAGCTTAGCCTTCTTTTGAAATGTATGGAAGGCGAGACCGAAGCAAGTATAAACAATCAGTTAAATCTATTTCATGAACGTGTGTTACCTACCCTGGATAACAATATTAAAAGTGGAAATAGTTTAATTGACACAGATTTTTACGATTCTGAATTGGATTTTGGCATCGAAAAGGAGATCAAACCGTTTAACTGGAAACATGAATTCGCAACAGTATTTGCAAAGGGTGGTTTTGACGTAGTTTTAGGAAACCCACCTTATGGTGCTGACTTGTCGAAAGATGTTCAAAAATATTGCCTAAATAAGTACCCTATAGGAAATACAGATACGGCTGCTTTATTTATGATACAAGCAACGAATCTTCTGAAAGATAAAGGCTACAATGGCTATATTATCCCTAAAGCCTTCACTTATGCTTCAAATTGGGCAAAAACACGTTCTGAATTAATTGATGATATACACCTAATTGTTGACTGCAGTAAGGTATGGCGAGAAGTTAAACTTGAGATGTCGATTTATATTAGCCAGAAATCGGCAAAAACTAAAACCTTTGTATCTGCAATCAGAAAAAATCAAGAGATCGAGGAGATAGGTCAAATTGATAAAAATTTATGTCGCGAATTTAATTTTTTAATTAATGGTGTTAGTGACACAGAGATTTCGGTTGCAAGGAAGCTAATAGCCTCTAAACATCGTCTCAATTCATTCTTGACGAACAGAAGAGGGGGAATGTTTCAACAGCAAATTTCAACTACAGGCGCAACGAATGTGATTGGTGGAAAGCAGGTTCAACGTTATTCGGTAATTGAATCTGAGAAAAAGATTAAGAATAAAAATCAACTGGAGCCAAACGCAACAATCAATGACAACTCGATACTTGTTCAAAATATTGTTGCTCATATCCAAAACCCAGTCCCACGAATTCAAATCACAGCCACTGTTCCTGACAATGATACTCGACAACATGCTGTAATTCTTGATACTGTTAACCAGCTAACAAATAAGTCAAATCTTTCGATTTATTATCTATTGGGGGTACTCAATTCTAAGATTATAAGCTGGTACACATATAAATTTGTTTTTGCCAATGCGGTGCGTACAATGCACTTTGACAGCACAACAACGGAAAAAATCCCATTTCCACATATCTCGTTAGATAATAAAGCGGAAAAAAAGCATCATGACGATATCTCTAAAGCGGTTCAGTCTATTATAGAATTGCGAATTGAACTGAATAACACCAAACTTGCATCCTCCCAAAATCTGATTTTGGGTAAAATCGAACATTTAGAAAATAAGATCAATAGTTGCGTGGCCGACCTTTTTGGATTATCCCCCCAAGAACTTCAAACCATAAACTAAACATATGCCAAAAATTACTGCTATTGTTGAGCAAAAAACCAATTCTGACAGAGTAAGTGTCTATGTTGATGGAGTGTTTTGTACGGGCATGCGAAAACGTACTTTCCAAGACATGGGCATTGCTAGGGGAGATGAAATCTCCTGTGAGCGTTTAAAAGAAATGGAGAGCCATTTTTGGAAAGAAAAATATGGAACTCAGTCTTGGGAAAAAGAAAAAGTAAGGCTCAATAAGGTAAAGAAACTTATCGACGGAAATATAAATGATGCAGTTGTTAAAATCACCGGCTTTGGAGCGGATTCAACAGAAATTATCCGTGAGCATGCGGCAGAACAAGGAGTACCTGATTTAAGCATCAGCAATAAAGATAACCCCGATAACGTACTTGTTCGCATCGAAGTGACGGGTACTGAACGGTTACGGGGTGATGGATATTGGGTACGCCCGGACAAATTAGAGTATGCTGAAAACCATCCTGACCAGGATGTATGGATCGTATTACACTTCGCAGAGCCAGAGGAAAAATTTGTTTGCATTAAACCGGCTCAAGGAAAAAAATATCAGCGTCACGAAATCAATATAAAAGGTGCTGGTGAGATATTTTGCATATTCAATGATGGGGATGAAGAGATAAAGACAGTAGATCAGTTTCTACAGCATATTGCTACTCAAACAGCAAACTCCTAGAATCGGTTTTTCTAAACTTCCACTATTCAAAATTAATAGTCATTGCGGCAATGATGCGGCAATGACTATTTTTATAAGTTGGTTAATTACAATTTAAATCCTTGATTTATTGGTTTTGGAGGCAAGATTTGAACTTGCGGCCTTCGACTATAAGGATTCAACTTGTAGTTGAATTTTATTTAGCCAATCAAGCTTTTTTTCCAAAGTAGGTCCTTCGCCATATTTAGGCCGATCAAATTGATGCCCCATCAATTCCGCTTGAGTACGGTCAGGAACATCTGCATTTGTAAGACGATCCTGAAAACTATGTCGCAATGAATAAGCACTATGCTTATCAGTCGGAAGCAAATCATTTTCACGTAAATATTTCCCGACTGCGTTTGATAGATTGTCAGGGTTCCCTCTATATTTAGAAAACCCTTCAGGAAATTGCTTAAATGCTTCCAATGCATAACCGACCAATGGAATAATGCGTTTTCTGAACTTTGTTTTTAGCTTATGTCCCTCATAGGGTTCAATGCTGATATGAGGAATCTCGTGAGTGAGCCGAATATCCTCAGGGCGCAACCCAACTAATTCAGAGCATCCTGCACCTGTTTCAGAGGATGCAAAAAGCATGTATTTACCTTCTGAACATAGTCCATTCAGTTTCCCGCTTTCGAACATTGATCTGATATATTCAGTCTCAAAAGGCTTCCTTGCTTCATTATTTTCTTCCGGTAGGTCTAGCTTATTAAATAAATGATTTAAGTCTATTTCAATTTTTAAATTATTAGCGATATCGCTGATAATACATTTCACGATTGAAATATTTTTTTCAGCGGTAAGAGCTTTAACATTACCGTCAACAATTCTATCAATCCACCAATCGCGAAAACAAAGCGTATCTTCTCTTTTTATATCCTTGATTGCTTTATTTCCTATACACTGGATTAAATATTTAACAGCAAGCTTTCTGGGATTTTTCCATTTTCTAATTTGATCGGGAGATTTTCCGACAGTTAGAGGTTTTGAAAAAGACCAGTACCGATCTAACCCCTCTTGAATGGTAATGCCAGGAGCTGGTTCTGCACCAAGTAAAGCTTTTACATGCTGTGGGTTTTCTATTTGTTTCTCAACCTGTAAAAGGCGGCTAAGTACGTCTTGGATCGGCAGATTAGACAGTTCTGATATAGGTACATAATCAAATCCAAAGTAGTTGCAACTCTTTTGTAAACGCTCAAAAGAGTCGCAATTATGTATTTTATTTGAGCTAACAAGCGTGTGCCAATAGGCTTCTAACTGCTGGTTAAAAACAGCAGCCTTTTTCAGGGCAGTTTTCCGGCTGTCAGTCTTAAGTGACTTCTGTACGAATCGCCTTGGGTCATAGGCGGACACTTCAGAAGGTACCCGTCTGTTGAAATGGTAATGACCGTTTTTATTGATAATATATTCCATCTCTGTATGGCCTTTTGTTAGGCGAAATGTTGGAGATGGTTTTGGGTATAGCTCTTGTTTAGTTTCAGTAACTAAAAAGGCTTATCTATCAACGACTAATAACACTATGGACGTATTTGTAGTATTAAAAGTGGCGGACGAGATGAGCGTCCCAAAATTTTTCTACAACACCTCAAGTTGTTGTTTTCAGTATAAAAATCATAACACAAAAATTCATCTGTATGGTGGTTTTGTATGGCGATTTTTATGGCTTAAATGATATAAGGCGATAAAAAATTGTCAATAAGAACTACATGCCATCACGATAAATTTGTTCTGCAAGATTTTTTAAACTTGAATGCTTTTTTAGCTTTTCGGCCTCGCTTAATAACCGTTCAAATATTGGAAGATATAGTTCCCCATATTTCGTGACGACTGCTGCTGCTATTTTCAAAGCATGTTCGATAGTAGCTATATCGCACTTAATAATGTCTTTTTTAAGCATCTTACCTCACGACAAAAACACGAAACAATAAACTAAGAAAGAAAAGGATATTTTATTCTGAGAATGGTTATCGCTGGTATACATAGTGACTCATACCATCGTATTCAACACATAGTGTTGTTAACGGTTGTAAATCAAACATGTGTTTTATAAATTTTCGCTAGAAAACAGCTATGTCAATGAGCAGAAGTTCAAAACAACACAGGACTATTTTATGAAGAAAATTTTACTACCACCAGCGTTTCAGCCACGTATTGAAATTGCTCAGGATATTCATGAGCGCTGCAAGGTACTGGAGCCGGGATCTAAGCTTATTCCCAATACGCTTACTTATAGAATACTACTTAATAGACACGAGGCCGCAGAATACATTTATGCAACTTACGGAACTCTTAAAACATGGGATTCTACAAAAGCATACAATCTTCACCCGATTAAAAGCGGAAGCAAGACACTGTATCGTCTTTATCATCTTGATGAGTTTTTAGAGCGCTCTCTGCTCGCAAACTAATCCTTTCTATCAAATAATTCTATTGGAGTGCTTCGATGAATATCGAAACCGCTAAGCGTATTTCTATTGTCTCAATTCTTCAAAATCTAAATATCAAAGCAGAACGAGAATCTCCAAATGATGCTTGGTATCTCTCCCCCATTCGAAAGGAAAATACCCCAAGCTTTATTGTCTATAAAAGAAAAAATCGGTGGTATGATTACGGAGCAGCATTAGGCGGCGATATCCTTGATTTTGCTTGTGCTTATTTAGGCCATATAGGGAAGCCTCACACTGCTCACGATGGCTTGTGTTGGCTTGATCAAATCATAGGTCTTAATAGTAAAATCCCGACTTTAATAGTCGAACAGGAGCAAAAGAAACCCACAAAACTTAAGTTCGTTAGTGCTGTAGCGATTAAAAATCGGTCTTTATTGAGGCTGCTGGAGGATCGTGGGATTTCTCTGAATACAGGAAAGAAATACCTCAAAGAAGTTCGCTATCTCAACACGCAGACTAATACGCACATGTTCGCCCTTGGTTTTCAAAACGACGAGGACGGTTATGAATTGCGCAGTTCCATTTTTAAAGGAAGCCTAAAAAAGAAATACTTAACCTTCATTCGAGGATCGAATGAAATACAAACCAGTATTCACATTTTTGAGGGTCTTTTTGACTTCTTGGCTGCTATAGAGATTCATGGTGCCGTTTTAGAAAAATATGATTGTATCATTCTAAACTCTATTTCTTTTGTTGATACATCGTTGGCCTATATCAGTAGTATGGATTACCAATTTGTTCATACCTACATGGATAATGATGATGCCGGTATACTTGCACAAGAAAAATACGCGGCTTTTATCGCTAGCGAACCCGGTCTGAAGCACATTCCCATGAACAAGGTTTATGAAGGGTATAAAGACGTGAACGCCTGGCATATCGCTAAGCTCGCAAACAAACCGGAGGTCAAATGACAAAACCTACGGTTAGAGACTTATTCACAGTAACAGAAATTGAAATTTCCTATCGTAGTAAAGTTCGAGCCTGCGATAGGCTGAAAGTCACAAAGGCCAATGATGCTTATGATATCCTTTATTACTCTTGGAATCAGAATAAAATCGACTTCATCGAGGAGTTCAAGATACTGTTGCTTGATACGAGTAACGCTTGTCTAGGGATATCAAATATTTCAACTGGTGGTCTTTCCTCATGTCTTGTTGATCCACGTCATATTTTTGCTCTGTCTCTTAAAGCAAAAGCATCTTCATTGATCCTTGCTCACAATCATCCTTCCGGCAATCTTAGCCCAAGCAAAGCCGATCTAATTCTCACTCAAAAACTTGTTGATGCAGGGAAACTTTTAGACATAAGGGTTCTGGATCATCTAATATTGGGTAATCACTCTTATCTATCAATGGCGGATGACGGCCTTTTGCCCTCTCCGAACTGGTGATTCTTGTTTTGATTCCACCTTTCTTGAAAGGGTGTGGTCAATGGTTGTTAGCAGGGTATTAACCGAAGCCGCTCCCGTCTCCAAATAAAATTTTCGCCGCGCTAAAGCGCTCCCCGCCCAACCAAAATTTGAATTGGTTTGGTCGCTATGCCTTCGGTCTTTCATCCCCTGCAACCATTAACCCCAACCAAGAAAGAGTAATACAATGTCAAATGTTATCACCACCTCGGAGAGCAATACAAACTTCACTTGAAAAGATGTCTATGAGCAGATAACCAATGTGATTATCGAACAGCTTGAACAAGGCGTAGTTCCCTGGCAACAAAGTTGGAAAGGAGACAACACAATTTTGGGTCTGCCAAAAAATATTGTTTCCGGGAAAAGCTATCAAGGAATTAATATCGTCCTGCTCTGGTGCGCCTCGCTGAAGCATGAATATAAGAGCTGCGAATGGGCAACGTTCAAACAATGGAAGGAGAAAAAAGAACCCATTCGAAAAGGCGAGCAAGGAAATCTGATTGTTTACTATGATACTTTTGAAAAAGAGATTGATGGTGAAGTCCAAAAAATTCCATTTCTCAAATCTTCGATTGTCTTCAATCGCTGCCAGCTAAACAGTTATACACCAGATGTAATAACTCAAACAGATCATATCAGTTCGCTTGTCGATAAAATAGAACCTCTTGATGAGTTTATCGCTAATCTTGATGCAATCATCGTACATCGTAACGGGGGAGCTTGTTATTCACCTTCAACGGATACAGTTTATATGCCAATGCCTAATATGTTCCAAAATACCGAGACTTGTACGGCAACCGAAGGCTACTATTCGACCCTATTACATGAATTGGTACACTGGACGGGTAAATCAACACGCATGAACCGAAACGGAGGCAAAAAGTTTGGCGATAAAAATTATGCTAATGAGGAGCTTGTTGCCGAACTTGGAGCAGCTTTTTTGTGCAGCAACTTTGGTATTGCTACGATCGAGAAGGGCAATCATGCAGGTTATATCGCGCAATGGTTGAAAGTCTTGAAAGAAAACAAGCATACTCTTATTGTTGCAGCAAGTGAGGCATCCAAGGCCGTTAAATTCTTACATGAACTTTATTCATTCAATTTGGAGTGATTACCAAGTCCAACCAAGATATAGAACTTCGCTGACTTTCAATTCATCTGATTCAGCAATTAACACAGCGCAACCACTTACAACATCTTTTTTTACAAGTGATTTAGTATTTTGAGCATTATTTCTATCCTCTTGGATAATAATTTTAGACTCAGCTGTTATAGGGGGTTTGCTGGGATGAAAAGTAATTTTAATTTTATATGAGCAATCGCCTCTGTAATACTTTTGGACTTCCCAAAACTCATCTGTGTTATTCGGAAAGATATCACAAATGTCGGCCATTATTTTTATTTCTCTTGTTTCTCCCTTCCTACAAGGTGTATCTAATTTTATAAATATATCCCATCCACCAGCAGCATCTTTTTTACTTGAAATTACTCCTGGATAGACACGAATGTTAGAATATTTATCTGTTGGCGCTACTCGACAATAATATTCATTTGCTGAGTGACAAAGGCTTTTGATAGTAGTGGTACAACAATATTCCACAGTTTTGGCGTTAGGAGTAGTTATCTTGATGTCGGTAGTATGTGCAATTGTTTCGAAGTTATTTCTATAAATATTAGAGGGAGTCTTAAATTTGCTAGGGAGGTATTTAACGAGGGATTTTTTTGAATAAATACTCCAAAAAGTAAGAGATATTATTGCTAATCCAGTAAACGAGTATGTTAATACTGACGGGGCGGTTTGATAAAACGACACTAAAGAGCCAGGTACACCGACAATTGTCCCAATAGCAGATGCCCTGCTTAAAATATTCTCTTTCGCCATAAATTTTTGAAAAAGCTTAAAATGTTTGTCCGCCTTGATTTTTCATAATATTCAATTTACAATTTGATACAATAATAATTTTTCTCATATCACAATTTGTTTGGCAATGAACTATAGTTCTTGATCCATCTTAATTCCTATGTTAAATAGGATGAAAGAAAGGATCACCAAATGAAAAATCTAAAAACAGCTGGAATGGGGGTTTTCACAGGTCTGTTATTATATCATGTGGCTTACATGATCACATTTGGTCAGTCTCCTAAAGGTATAAAAAAAGATTTATTACAAAAAATAAAATCTGAGAGTATACCTATCTTGGAAAAGAAACAAATAACCGTTTCTAAAAACGGACAAATTGAAACCAAAATTGTGCCTGACACGCAGTTTTATTTGATCCCAGCCTTGAAATTAGATAATTAATCCCCTTTTTTAAATATAATGTTATTGGGCTATTTGGTTTTTTCTATGTTAATTTCCTGAATCATAAAATTATCTTCCTCTAAAATTTCCCTATATCGCTCGTTAGTTAAAGATAACTTACGTGGAATATGCTCCATGAAAGCATAGTAAGTTGACTCAAGCCCATATCCTTTAATCGTAACGGTATGAGTGGTAAAAGAAAGAGTGATTATCCCACTGTCGCCATCGTATTCCCCTGAAATCAAATAAGCATAGTTTAGGAATATCGCATTGCCATCTTTCGGAATAAAACAGACATTTCGCACTGTTGTTATGGTTCGATACGCATCGTCTTTTTCTTCTGCCTGTGTTTCGTCTTCCATGTTTTTGTTGAACATTTCTTCCAGCTTCTTTCGAAAATCAGATTTCATAGTCTATGTTTAGATTCATGTTTTTTGGTAAGTCTGGACTTTTTTCAAGAATAGGTTGATTAAGCCGTTCTTTATTCAGAATATGTGCCAGGTGAAGATCATTACTTTTTCCCCGCTGTACCAGCTCGATTGCTGATTCCCTATCACCCATCTCAGAAGCATGAGATAACAATGAAATCTTATCGTCTGTGTATATAGTAACTGCATCACGACCACGGGAAACGGAAACATAAAATTGTTTTGCATCCGTAGCGGGAAATGTTGAAGCTGGTTGTGAAATAAATACTTGGTCTACGCTTATTCCTTGAGACGCATGAGAGGTAATACAATGAGCATGAGCAATATGTCCGTACTCTTTGCTGATGCTATATATATTTTTCCCAAGGTTTGATGTAAGCTTAATAATCCCTTTTTTAGATACGCTAAAGACCTCCAGCATTTTTCCGTTATTCAATCTTTTGTTTTTTTGATCGAAGCCATTACGGGTGATTCTGACCTTATCACCTTTTGCCAATGCAATTTCACTTTTCTCAAAAAGACTGAATGCTTCGGATTTGTTCAAGGGTAATGAATGAATTTCTTTCTTATCATTTATAATTTTGACAGTGCCATTTTCTATGTCGTTAACCTTCCACAGTGAACCCCGCTTGATGACTTGCGTATTTTGATTGAATTGAACAATTTGATCCTTACGATAGTTTTTCCAATCACGCTTTTCAGCTTCAGTTAGGTTGAGATTAATAAACCTGAAAGCGTTGATTTCTTTTTTACCAATCAGCTTGGATTGTTTTAACCGAGTTCTGATTTCCTTGGTAAGGGCTTCGTTCTGTGCATGTGTAGGTGAGACAATGAGCGTCTCTTTCTTTGCCTTAATGGCTTCTATATAATCATCTACTAAAGCATCGTTAGCTTTTAAGGGGTCAATTTCTTTGATTGCACCCATCTCATCAAGCTTATTAAAACCGTCTTTAATTTTTCCATGCAACAAGTCTTCGACCGCTGCTTTGTATTGTTCATTTCGTTGCCTATAAATCTTATTGACTTCTGCCGATCTAATACCACCAACAGTACTTAAGATTCTAAGAGCATCGCCTCTGACAACGCTTGTGTGTTGTCTGGTATCTCCAGCAAATATGACTCTGGCATTATTATTTTTTGCGATCTCTAGTAGATTCATTGTGTCTTTTACTCCAAGAAGACCTGCTTCATCTACCCAAATAACCTGATCTTTCGTTGCCTCTTGCATTTTCCTGTCAAGTAGAAAGCGAGCGACGGTATCAGCATTTTTAAATCCTTCCTTAAATAATACTCCATGAGCTGCATCGGAAGACGGCGCAAGCATGGTGACTGTTTTGCCCTTGGCTTCAATATGTTCTACGGCTTCCCGAGTCAATTTCGTTTTTCCAGTTCCAGCACCACCCTTAATTATTGAAACCTGGTGAGGAGTTGTAAGGATATGAGAAACAGCGGCGGCCTGCTGCCCTTTTAGTTTAAGTTCAGGAGCTTCATAATATAGCGGCTTCATTTTTCCTTGCCCTGCACGGGCTAGTTCCACCATTCGCTTTTCTTCATTGAATGCACCATGTGTAGTACACATGATTTTATTGTATTCTTTCACGCGAATAATCCGACGATCATTTTTGAACCATTCAGTAATCTGATCCAATCCTACAGTTGGATTACCAATACTGAATTTATAAGCCACTTCGAGAAGCCGGCGATCATGCATAACACTAGCCCTTTCAAAAGAATGATTCAGGGCGTGATCCACGCACGCACTCGCTTCGAGTGTTGGATGCTCTCCCACTCGTGCGTGGCGGATCACTTTACGATCATCACCATCCTCAACCCCCAACTGGCGGATTTGTTCCCGCCAGTTGTTTCTTAACTCGGCCATACTGTAGCCTTTTTGTTTTTTGGAACGAGTCTTAGCGCCTAATTCATCAAGCCCCTTTGCATCGGTAATCCCTTTGGCTTTAGCAACACGTCCTATTTCGTCTGTTCGTTTTGAAAACAGATCAATAACCTTTTGAGGTACGCCATCGATTTCAAATGATTTTTTAGTCTTTCGGATATTATGACCGAGTAGCATCATTTCATCGGATAGCCGCTTATGGAACCGAGCCTCATAATAGGGCATATCCCGTTTGATATCCCTGAATTGTCCAGCCTTGAACCGTTTCTCTTTTTCATCCCAAGTCGCATTGAAGACAAAGCAATGACTATGTAAATGAGGATCGGGAGGAACATCCTCAACAGGTCGGGCAGTTTGGTGCGTGAATTCCGTCCAAACTAATTCACCTGTCTGGCGATCCTCATATTGCCCGTCACGCCGAACTCTGGTCAAACTATCGGCTTCAATTTCCTTCATTGTGTCGGTTACACATCTTTCAAATGCCTTTAATATTCTATCGTCCTTGGACAGCGCATGGACGATTGAGACCGATTTTGGGCAATGAAAATTTATATCATACCCGACCGTCCGGTTCTCTGCCGTCCTGGGGGTAAGGGGATGCTCCGTCCCAGGCTTTAAATTCTCAGACAGGTCGAAGAACGCCTCTTTGGTTGCCTTACTACCCAAACCTAAACGGGCAGCTACTAGACCGTTAAAACGACCCTGAAGCTCTTGGTCGTTTATATAATAATCAGCCTTTACCAGAGCCTCAGAAAAATAGGCTTTGGCATGCCCAGCCGAAGTGCTTTGAACCATTCGAATCATGAGCGGGGAGTTTAGTTGAAATCGAAAAGCAGACCGAAAAAATCACAGTTTGTTATCGTCCATATGCAAAACGAAAACAGTGCCAGGGCTGTGCAAGCGGAAGGGTTTCCATAAACCGCTAAAAATCCATCAGACATCTTCCCTTAGCACAGCTTAGGGCGGTTCTTAGTCGTCAAATTCCGCATCGACAGTAAACTCATCGCCAAGCTTTTTACCCAAGTCCGGATTCTTAGGTTTGCGCCCTTTGACAGAGAATTTATTCTCACTTACGTCGCCATCTTTTGACATTAGTATATCGGTTAAGTCTTCATTACAGATGATCTCATCGATTTTATCCATAATTGTATTATCGCCGCATCTGTAGACCGCTACCTTGTAGAAATATAATATGACGCCGCAGATGATGAGCAGGGACCCCAAAGCTTGTCCGAAAGACCGAAGTAAAGCTCCGGCTGCAATGGCAAGAGCTGGCTCAATGAAGATCTCGTAATTCCTAATGTTCAGCCAGCCAAAAGCATTTGTTTTAGCGAGCAGGTCTTGAAGAGGTCTATCGCCATCGTGATAGCTAAACCTCTTAAAGTCGAAAACCCCCGGACTAGTTTTTTGCTCTCTCCACCTTATATAACTGAAATACGCAAAGGCTGCCGTGAACAGATACCAAGTCGCGAACTTACCCCAGAACTCACCGGAACTCCCGGAGTGATCGTATGACCGATAACGACTGAATGCAGCGAATGGGTTCAATGAATCTCCATATTTGGGTATTAATGCTAAGAGAACAGCAACGGTTACTGCGGATGCTCCGTTAAAATAACGTTCTCCAAAATTCTTACGAATGAAAACTTCGATGACTAAACGCGGATAAGAAGAAATACCGATCACGATTTTGTCAATCCAATACAGAAGTCTGTTTTGCCTGCCGTAGATTGAACGATAGTAAACGCTTTTTTTCATGGTAATTAATAGTTTGTGTTTTGGTTAAAGTTTGCGATTATAAAATTTTTGCCATTGCTAAACCCATTGCCTTGTTTGTGGACATACGCCTGAACGTCAAAAGCATTATCGCTTCCGCCTGTCAATAAAGTGATGAGAGCTTCAGGGCGTACCCGTCTTTGAAGTGATCTTGATTCGGTTTCTGATCTCGTTGCTTTTCCATCCGTTACCGATGTAGTAACCGAAATCATTTTTCGATCTCCGTCTCCAATTAAATCAGAGGCGTATTTATTGGTTTCTATATCTGCGTTTGCATGAAAGATTTTGGTTCCGAGTGTACCTAGAAACCCTTGAACTTTATATTCGGATTTACCGCCCCCCATATTCGCATGATAGTTTGGAAGGTTTTGTGAAATATATACAGTTGAAATCCTGCTACTTCGTGCTGTCGCTTGATACACAGCATCATGTTCATGTAGGAAGTTCTGGGACTCATCAGACCAAAGAAAAACCGGACGATTATTAATGCTAATATTTCTTTTCTCCATGCTTCTTTGCCAGATATATTTGAATAGGATTTGGCTGTCCCTGCCGACCTTGTGATATACTTTGACGGGTAAGTTTAGTAGAATAATTTTTCCTTCTATACAATCAAGCGGCGAAAAATTTGTCGTGTTTTTGCAGAATAAACTGTGAACTGGGTCGCGCAATAAGCTGAATAAAAAACCTGAAAAGGAAAACTCAACTATTGATCTTGTTTTTTCGCTTAGGAACTTGTAGTTCTGTTTAAAGAACCGATAGATGTACATAAATGTTCTTGCCTCGCTTACATTCTCGACCACGGTTTTCGTGTAGAAATCACTCTCCTGCTGAAATCGATGTTGAAGTTCCTGTGATTGGATACTTGCCCATTTTTCAGCCGCTTTATTCACAGTGTTGTCAGCTGCATCATAAATTTTTTGAAACTCTACATTTCCTTCAGGTAAACTGGAGCCATTTGGTGCGCCTTGAACAATTGCGAATAAATCCTCTATTCTAATTTTGCCAAATGCTAACATACAAAGTTCAATTGCATGCGACATGAGCATATCCAAAGCCGATTCCCAAAACGCATCGTCTGATTGACTTTTTTCTTTTGCAGCAGAAGCATTGATGACGGTTTTTAGTAAGTGAACAATATTTTCAGTGTAGCTTATATTACCGTCTTTCGACTTACTCTCATAATCTAAAAAGTTGAAGAAATGTTTACCGTTAGGTTCAACAATTATTAAATCATTTTCCCTTCCAGTGGCTGAACAATATTTCTCCCACATTTCTTTTTCATCGGGTTTAGCTGTTAAAACCAATCCGCCGAAGCCAGCTTGCAAGTATTTAAGAGCAATCATACGCCCCGAACCCGATGTTTTACCGGAACCGATACCGCCGAAAATCTGAATGCCCTCGAAAGCATCCCGTAATTTGAAGTCAGACTTTTCACCGTCGGCATCCGTTAAAACGAATACGGTCTTGTCAAGATCGAATAGACCCATAGCAATTAGTTTGAGATTAAATCGGGGGAGTAAATCCGGGGGGAACACTAACTTAGTAAATAATATTTATATATCTAAGTGAGGTCTTATAAAATTTTGGGTAGATATGGTAAAATTGGCGCCTTCGTCAGAAGATGAACCTATAAACTAGATAAATTATGATTGAGGTTCTTTAAAAATATCGGGATCAGTTTGTTTTAGTTTCACGACTTCATAGTGCCAGCCAATGAGCAAAAGATTGTCTGAGGCTTCTTGACCAGCTCTAAAAAATTCCGAACGATAAAATAAGATCGTTGCGGCTTTATAATCTGCAATTGATCCAACAGGCATCGTGGGATAAAATTCTTCCATCGTAAAACAGTCACGTAAAAATAATTCAGCCTCAAGAGAGTTTTCAACTTCCGGTTCTATGCCAGTGAGAAAGATTAATCTTTCCCGCGCCTGAACTTTAAGATGCGGAAGATAACTATCGTAACGGGCATAATCTTCCGATGAAAAAGCCCGATTCCAGTTCCAACCGCCTGTTTGAATATCTGCATTGCGAATTTGCTTTAAATGAAAATCTATTTCGTCTAATTCCTGATCCTGTGTAATTAATCCTTTTTCACCGTATGCGGCAGCAGCACGTAAAAAAGGTTCATGTTTTAAACAAAGTGAGCGATCCGGCATATAGCCGATATAACGTTTGATCAAATCAAGAACAAATTCTTTTTTTTCAGGAAAGCAATTATCAAGATTTGCTAAATCATTCCATTGCATTTTAAATCGCTGAGCGTACTTAACAGCCTCGTCCAGAAGTTCGGGACGACTTTCAAAGTAATTGTCTAACAATGCTCTATCACTCATGTACACCTCATATTGCATATTATCAAAATATCTTTGTAAATTCAAGGAAAATAATGAAACATGAATGACCAAAATGAGGAGCTTTCACCGGAAGAACGTGAAGCTCATAAAATAGTCGATCAATATATGAAGCAGATGGATGAAATTGATGAGAAGCTGGATAATCTGCCAGGAGGCAGGGGTGCAGGAGCGGGAGGATTTCAGTTAACTTATAATATGGGCGGACCAATGCCACCAAGTAGGGATGAACAGAAAGCCGCATATTATAAGATAAAGGATGAAGCTGCAAAAGCGACTAATAAAAAACTTACCGATGCTATTAAGAAGTTGCCAAGTGATAAACAGGCGAATCTTTCCTATACTCTCGATGAAAAGATGAATACCCGTATAAATCAGAAGCAAGCTCAATGGCTATCTAAGCAACGTTTAAAAGGAAAAGATATTAATGCATCGCAAGATTTTATGATGAAATTCCGTGCGCACGATTCACGAGACAAAACTGATAAATCTACATTTCCTGTACCTAATAAGACGGAGCAAACAAAATCAGAATTTAATGAAACTAAAAGGGATCTATCCAGAGAAAACACATTGGATGCAAGAATTACCAGACTTTCACAAATGGATGATTCCAGACTTAACAGGGATCAACCGGAAAGGTTTGGTAAAGAAATGACACACGAACCGGAGAGGGGTTAATCTCTATCTAACCCCCTGTCCTTTTCTTGTGTTTTTGTTTTTTCCTCTTTTGAGGCTTTGGACTTTAGCCAGGAAGGTTTGTTATCTTTTTCAAGTTCCTTGAAGCATTGTTGAATTCCACCTCTTAAACCTGATCGAGTTGTACCCAGCTCAACGCTAAGCAATTTTTTTGCAAGTGCAGGATTATTGCTGGCTATTGTATAACCATTATTAAAGTCACGTACAAATTGTTCATTTGGTGTTTCAAATTCTTGCATGGCTAAAATTGTTTTCGCGCATTTTTTTCATGATACTCCATAATTGAATCGCGGTCGTATAAAATATTTTTTCTGTTCGGTTGCGAGAACCGAATTTTTCCTGAATCTCGTAAATCCTGTAAGGTGGTTTTCGATTTTATGTTGAGTAGCTTCATTGCCTCAATATCAGTAATCCATTTATCAGGCTGCTGCCCGGTTTTATCTTTTAACCTGGCTACAACTTCATCTATGAGGGCATAAAAGGCTGGTTCTTCCAGACAAATTACTTGCATAAACTAAAAATATGAAGATTTTGTCTAATAAAAAACCCAGTCATTTCGACTGGGTTAATAGGGGGAATAATGAGTCTATTGCAGGTTAAGGTAAGATAGTCAAAGCATTAGTCGTAGTTCCCGCCGCCCAGCCAGGTCTGCTAACATTGACAGACCCGGTTTTTGCATCGGATGGAACCTTAATTTTAATTTGATTGTTTATTGCGCCGGATAATTCAGGAACTACATCAATCGCTGATCCTGTAAAAAGTACTTTCATATTTGGATATTCACTGGAATTGAAGACGCCATTTATCGTAACGATTTCACCCGCTTTCGCAACCGGAGTATTAACGCCACCAATCATTTGAGAAGCAGAAGACAGAAGGTTATACACAATAGTCCTTGGCCGCACTATCAAACTATCTTTACTTACTACACGTGAATACAATATCCCATCATTATAGCCAGTGCTGCCAGTCATGCGTATTTCAATCGGGGCTTTAATGATTTCAGTTCCCGGAATAAAAACGACTTGTATTTGTGTAGCTGATTGGGATATTCGAAAACCACGCTCATTAAGACTATTACCGCTTCCTGCCCAAACGCCGATACTCGCTGTATTTCCAGAATTTAAGTTTTTGCCGGTAATCGTTATGGTGTCGCCCTGGTTGACATCTTTCGGATAGAAATCAGTAATGATAGGCCTTGCTTGAAATATATAAGAAATCGGCCAGTATGCGTTTGTTGAATCAACCCCAACTCTAACCACACGTAATGTTACCGCTCCTTGATCAGTAGGCATTTGAGGAATAATGAAGGAAAGGGCAGCCGCAGACGCGCTAATAGGTGTTACACTCGCAAAAGGATTAATACGGACGATTAATTTTTGAGGATCAGTTCCAAACCCGGTGCCTGATATGTGAATCGTGTCGCCAACAAATGCAAAATTTGCTGATAGCCCATTAATGCGCAATGGCTCCATTGCATTAACTGTAAAATTATCCGAAGACGTTCCAGAATACTGATCCTTCAGTGTTACAGTGATTACGCCCGTTTTAGCATCATTTGGTACTCTAACTTGAATTTTAGTGTCAGATACGCTTATCGGCTGAGTCTTACTACTATTGCTAAATGTTACCCCCACAACAGAATGATCGTTTCCAAAATTAGTTCCTGTAATGGTTATTGTGTCACCTGTTTTTCCGCTTGCAGGCGAAAAACCACTGATTGATAATTTCGGTTGGATTGGTGTGGGGTTAGGGACTGTTGCGGTGTCTTTCTTACTGCAGGATATAAGGCAATAAATGCCAAGAACAGTCATGATCTTTAGTTTCATATAGTTGTTAGTTTTTCTATTCGTTTAACCAAGGAATGAACGGATCGTGTGTGCCATTTAGCTGATGCACCGCTGAATGGCCGAATTTTTCTTTTATTTAAAACAGCAGTCAATTTTCGTATTGTATTAAATCCTTCGCCTCGAATTGAATCAATTACTGGTTTCATCTTAAATGCAAATTCATCCGCAGCCTGTTTATTTTTTTTCGATAACACATTGCTTCCGTACTCACCAAGTTTTATGCCTCGGGCCTTTACAGCGGCAAGGGCGGCTGATGTTCTCTTGCTGATTAAGTAGCTTTCTTTTTCAGCATCTATCGCACGTTGATATAATTCAAACTTGCCATCGTTTGGATAATCAACAGCCTTGAAATCAACCTTTGTATTGATCAGCCAGGCAATAAAAAATACGCTTCTTGCTAAACGATCCAGTTTTGCGATAAGTAGCAAGGCTTTTTCCTTTTTACACTTACGAAGGGCACGCTTAAGAATAGGCCTGTCATTCTTTGTTCCTGATTCTGTCTCAAAGCATTCCCAGTCTAATTGCAAACCACGTTCAATGAGAAAGTCATGCACTTCCATTTGTTGGGCTTCAAGACCCAACCCACTTTTTTCCTGATCTTTTGTTGAAACACGGTAATACGCTATGACTTTTTGCATGATCGTTGAATTTTAATGGCAACGATTCTAAGCATACTGTTTACAGGTAAACGAACGATTACCTTTATACGTTATTTTGATAAAAAAGCGTGCTGTTCGAGGATGGAGACTAAATGTTCTTGTTGAAAATGAGGGCGTTAGTAAAAATGTTTTAAAGAAAGTTCGTTGAAAAGACTGGTTTTGTTTACAGGCAGAGGTTCGTTTGTATATTAACAAGGAAAATTTCGGAAATTGTCAGGAAAATTTAATTAAAACAATGATTACACCCATATTGGTAGTATTAGGCGTTTTGTTGTTAAGATTTGCACTCAACCTATACAAGTTAGCGCGTGTTAAGCGGCTGTATAAAATGTATAAAGAATATATACGCAATGAAAACTGGGAAATGGGAGAACAAAAGCAGGAAATTATTTCTTTGTTCAAAGATGCTGGACTTAAAGACAGCAGCGTAGTTCATCAAGAGTTTTTAGGATTCGGGAAGGTTACCAATAGGTATGTAAGCGTAATTGAAAACGTCTTAAATCTCAGACAAGATATAGTGGCTCTTATTACAGCAAAGTTTCATGAAGCTATTGGTGTATATAGAAAGCGTGCCTGGGAGTCTTTAAATCCATTTTATTGGATTGAGTTCTTGTTTAAATTACCACAGCACTTTCTTGGATTTTTTGGTGTACTACCAGAAAGTATCGCAGTTAAAGTGTTTCTTGTTGTATACTGGATTATTGTTTTATTATTCGGTTTACAAAAATTTGACCTGCTTAAAATATTATCAAAGTGAATGGAGCATTTACAACGTATTACTTATCACAAGATCAATATAAAAATGTTGTTGAAACGAACAAAAGATTTGAGCCAGAATACACGCCATATCTGGTAATACTAACAACGCATTTCTACAATGAAAATAGTTTTGAAGGTGTAATATGCAGGGGATTAACATTTGATAGAGAGAAATGCTTTACCCGGTTTAATAAAGGTGGTAATCAAATTATCAATGAGTACTATCAGAAAAATTCCGGTTATTTCACTTTTGATGGGGTTCGATTTTTTCAGATAACAAATATGTATGAAAAGAGTGATGAAGAGGGATTAATCCTTTTTACTTTTCGATATATTAATCATAATCTGTTTGTTAAGAATACGGCTTTCATGGTGATGCCGTTTAAGTATTCCGAACTCAACCAGTTTTATGAAACTAATATAAAAGCATACCTAAAAGAATGCGATCTGAATATTGATGTTTATCGATCTGATGATTTCACAGGAACAGATGTTGTTGCAGATACAATAATTGATCAAATCCGTAAAGCCGAGTTTATTATTTGTGAGATTACACATTGTAACAAGAATGTTTTTTTCGAAATCGGATTCGCTAAAGGGATAAATAAAGAAATCGTTTTTTTACTCCAGCAAAACCAGCCAGCAGAATTTTTTGATGTAAATCATATTCGACGAATTGAATATGATCTCGCTAATCCAGATCGGTTTAAGGCGCTTTTGCGCGACACGCTGATTAGCATCCGAAATACCCGAATTTAGTGATGTAATTAAGAGCCTTCGGTCGTTGGTGTTAATTGACGTGTTTAATATTTTGCCAGGGATTTAAATACTTAAACATGTGATAAGATTGCTAGATGCTTTCTTCAACACCTTATGGCTGTTCAAAATTTGATAGACAAAGGAATTAGTGTTCGAGAACCCGCCTGTGATAGGAAGAGCCATTAATATAAGGAGCCAAAATATTGAATAAGGGTCTAGTCAGGCATTCAGCACCTGTTGCGACGCTCCATTCAGGGTCTGAATAAGGATTGATCTTGCCTGAAAAGAAAAATAGTTATTAGATTTTTTTGAATCGAGTATTTGTTCAATTATGAATTTGCAACTTCTTTAAAAGAGTATTTACCACCATTAAAACAGGTATTTTCCGCAATGCCTTGATTTGAAATGTGTTAGATATTTGTATATGAAGAAAATACAACACAAAACAGAAAGCCAATTTGGTGGCAGGGATGCACATACTTCGCTAAATAGGGCAATTGATGATTTGTTTGATTTAGCTGAGTATTCTCATATTGAACATGTTATGTGGGAATGGATGAAAGCTGCAGTATGCGAGGATTTTCATACCCGATTGGATAAAAGAGAAAAGGACTTTCTCTTTATGATGTATGAAAGGGTAAATAATCTTATACGAGTTGCGTATATGGATTCCTTACGGAAGAAGCATAAGCAATAACAAATGCCAAATACCAGCATTAGTTTTAAAATGCCTTTTATAATAGCCAATTATCTTATTCTTCAAATTTTAAGCATTCCCTCTCCATTAGTCATTTAGTTTTTTGGTAGAAAAAAGTGGCTTAAATTTTCTTTAATCTTTTTTTAATGACTACAAAAAATTTTCAATTTTATTGATAATCAGCGAATTGATGAATTTTTTGTTTAGTTCTAATTATTCATCCACAGGTGTTAGTAAAAAAAACCTGTTTTTGGGATAGAAATGATAATTTTTATGATGCCATTTCGTTATTAAAAACAAGTACACTCAAAAAAGAAATCATAACATGAAAATGAAGCATTATGTTTCTACATGACCCAAAATATAATGGAATTTCTTTTACTAACGATAATATCGAAAAACTGACAGGGTTAAGCCAATTCGACATCTTTTCACTAATGGGTCTTGTGAGAATAGTCGACGAAAAGCAGGCGGAGAATCTTCCAACTTTAATTAAACCATGGGTTAGAGGCAGATATCCCAAATTGCGACTTACTATAAAATGTAAATTTGTTTACGGTTCGAGTGAATCAGTAAAGATCCACATGACTCGAGAAATTAACATTAAAACACTCATAATTGAGAATGAATATTTCAGGTGTACGCCAACTGGTACCGGATTAGGGAAGGAAATTTTTGATTGTCAAATTGATAGTGCTACTGCGTTGGGTTTTAAAGCACTTCAATGTTTAGCGTATGGGACTCCATCGGAATTGGATAAGTATCAAGGCAGTCATGTTTGGGCGAAGTGGGGATATATTGAAATTCGAAAAAGTGACATTGAATATTTCAATCAAGAATTAGGCAAGCTACGAGAAATTGAGTTGCAAGCTTGCAAACTAAAGAATATTGAGCCGAATATTCCGGATGCTTTATACTCAAAAGATATTTGGGAATTACTTTCTACTGCAGAAGGAAAGAAAATATGGGATTCAATATGTATTTCTTGGAGAGGTAGCTTCGATTTAGATTCAAATAGTCTCTCTCGTAAAAGGTGGCAAATAATAAAAGATCAGAATAAAAACAATCCCCACAGACAAGTAGCTAAAATAATAGATTTGAATAATCTGTAGGAGTTATCTTACAGTTACGGTGTTAGCTTATTTTGTCTACTTAGTTTTTGTTGTAAAACCCACAACTCATTCTCGCTTAAATCTTTTAGGGTTTCTAAAAATGGGCGCTCTTCGTCATCAATAGAAATGCTTACGCTTTCATAACCTTCTTCGCTAACTTGTGTAATGATGTGAAGCTGTCTAATAGCTTCTAATTGTTTAGCTGTTTTTTCATCATCAGGAATATGCGATTCATCTATGATGGATGTAGGATATTTGTTCATGGATATACCCCCCTTATGTGGTTCAAAACTATAACCCTTATTATCAGGAAACTGTTTTCTTGTTGAAAGAAAACCCGGCTTTTTATTTTTACCTGGTTCTCGAAAACCTTCCCCGCCACTAATTAGACATGGCATAGATTATTAATTTAGTCTACTGATGTACTTCTGTAAAGCTAAATCAAATTTTTAGCTAATAAAAGATGTCTTTAAAACATGTGCAAAACCCATAAAAATTAGCTGGTTTAACATAACTAAATGATTTACAAGGCTTCGGAAAGGCATTTAGCAACTGTTGTGACGTTCTGTTCAGAGTTTGAATAAGAATTAAAATTGCCTGAAAAAAGAAAAAGGTGATCAATCGTTTTTGGGGATAATAGCCATTTGCGATTCACCAATAACCATATCCAATGCATCATCGGTTTCATCGTGTTTAAAATTAGCCATGTATGCTGCTGTTGTCGTAATAGAGGAGTGTCTGAACATTCGCTGTAATACTGGAATAGAAACTTTATCTCGCGCAATATTACCAACCGTATGACGGGCAATGTGCATCGTAAGCTTCTTATCAATTCCCGCAGCTTTGGCGATATGATTTCTTAAACACTTGTCGATCATACTTGTCTTGAATGTGATGGTTCGTTGTGTATTGAAGTTATCACTTAAATCACATTCTTTTAATTCAGGAAATACAAGGTCGTCAGCATTGGTTTTGAATGACAAATAATTATTTAAAATAGCTTGGGCTTTGTCATGTATTTTAAACGAGCCGCCTTTGTTATTCTTACCCATACTATAATGAAGTCTGCCATCCATAAAATCAGACCATTTCAATCGTAATACGTCCGATACACGCATCCCGGCAAAATAGAAAGAGATTAACCATAGGTTACGGGCATGATGATGAAATGGCTCTGATAATTCGGCATCTTCGATTTTTTTTACTTCCTCTTGTGTCAAACCAATTTTAGCCGAGTCAGGAAATTTGATTTTTACTTTGCCTTTGCCAAAAGGATAATACCGGGCATCAATTATTTCATCGCGTATCGCTTTACTGAATACAGATCGGATTGTTACAAGATGGTTTACTGCTGTGCGCTCGCTAACTTTTTGATTTACGATTAACCAGGATTTGAACCTTTCTAATAGAGAAGGGCTGATATCCTGAAAAGCAATATCATTTTTCAGGTATGCCTTGAACCGATTTAATCGTGATTTATCTGAAGTGTATTGATTGTATTTTCCGGCTGCTTTGAGGTCAGCAATAAAAGCATCAATTTGAGGGAAAAATGTCTGACCTACCGAAGGCTTTATTTTTTCTTTTACAGCTTTAACGGATGAATACTCTTTGTGAGTTTCCAATTCTAGCGCCTTATCATTTGCCTCTGCAAGCTTTGTAAGAATAAAGTGATTAATGCGCTTTGTATTTGCATGCTTCTTCACTTGTTGACTTTCGGCATCCCACTGATCTTCACTTAAAGAAATACCAAGATGTATATAGCTTAGCTTTCTATCTTTAGTGATACGAATAGCCAGTGGCATCTTGCCATCTTTTTGTCTTTTTTCTTTCCGGAGAACGATTTTAATTTTTGACATAGACTGGAAATTTGCCTTTGGTTAAACACGTGGTTAAACAATGGTTAAACAATTTCCGACTTTTTTTGGATTTGAGTGATTTTATTAATGAATAAAATCATTGATAATCAATCATTAACACCAAATAAGTTCAGATCATTTCAAATAAAACCAGTTAAAACTGAACTGAAAATCCTTGTGTCGCCGGTTCGATCCCGGCCCACACCACAAGAAAAGATAAAACCCACGACCAGCGTGGGTTTTTCTTTTTGGTATACAGCAGAAGTCCAATCCATTTTAAATTATATCCAATTACATATAATATTAATTAAAAACAGTTTTTTATATCTAATAGCATATAATTATTAAATATTCACTATTTTTATATGCCTAAGCATATAATATGAACGAATTATCTGCCTTTCTTAAGCGTAAAAGAAAGCTATTGAATCTGACCCAAGAAGAATTAGCAGAAAAAGCCGGAGTGGCACTTACAGTGATTAGAAAGATAGAGCAAGGTAAGAATAACCTCAGCCTATCAAAGGTGAACCAAGTGCTGGTTCTGTTTGGTCATGTGTTGGGTCCAATAAAAGAGAACCATGAGGCAAGCCATCATTAAATACAATCATATACAAGCCGGGCTTCTTACCGAAGAAGACAACGGAGAATACCTATTTGTATATGACAAAGACTATGTAAAAAATTATCCCGATCAATTCATCGTTTTTCAAATGCCGGTATCCACCATGCCTTATCGGAGTAAGCGGCTATTTCCGTTTTTCGATGGGCTGATACCGGAAGGATGGCTATTGAATATTGCTGTTGAAAGCTGGAAAATCAACCGAAATGATCGCATGGGTCTCCTGCTTGCTTGTTGTCAAAATGCCATTGGTGCTGTAAGCGTTCATCCTATAAACTCCGATGCCGATGCATAAGTGTTTATACTGTTATGGAGAACTTGATGCTAATCAGGTGGATTATCATCCGACCTGTGCAAAAGCATTCTTTGGCACAGTTCATGCGCCCATCTTGCCTTATCAATTAACCCAAATGGAAGAATTGGCCAAACAAGCTGCTTCGCTTTCTATCAGTGTGCCGGGTGTACAGCCTAAATTATCCCTGGGATGGATAAAAGAAGCATTGAAAAAAGGCCAACAAGGGCGATTGACTATTGTGGATGCCCTAGATGGCCACTATATATTAAAGCCCCAGAATGCAGACTACCATCAGATGCCGGAAAACGAACACCTGTCTATGAAACTTGCTGAATTATTCAGAATATCCATCGTTCCGGTTAATATGATCCGCTTGCAATCAGGAGAATTATGTTTTATTACGAAAAGGATCGATCGAAATGCAGACGGGTCAAAAAACCATATGATCGATTTTTTACAGATACTGGAGCTTGAAGACAAATACAAGGGAACCATGGAGCAACTTGGTAAAACTATCGGTAGGCTTTCTGTAAACACAGCGTTAGATAAACTTCGCTTTTTTGAATCAACGGTCTTTAATTATTGTATTGGAAACAACGATATGCACCTGAAAAACCATTCCATGTTTTTATCACAAGCAGGTTGGGTGCTCTCCCCCTTTTACGACTTGCTAAATGCAAAAATCATCTTACCTAAGGATAAGGATGATATGGCCTTGTTGTTAGGAGGTAAAAAAGAAAATTTCAACAAAGGATACTTTGATCGCTTCGGCGCTTTCTTAAACTTGAATAATAAACAAATCAATGTCGTGTATAAGCGATTGCTACAATGGTTGCCTGAGGCAACAAAATTGATTGATCGCTCCTTTTTAGATCATGAGCGGAAGACATCCTATACGACACTGATCACTGAACGAGTAAATCTCTTTATGGAATGATGCGCGAGCAAATGGTGTAATACTCTTATTGCTACAAAAACACATACTTACGATTTTCAAGAAAGCGAAAGAATGCAAAAAGAGTTTTTTGAAACAATTGATCTGACACGTTATGCCCGTCAATAGCGGAAAATTTCTGGATATTATTTCGCAAAAAGTCGATTAAATATTAGAAAAAATGACGCCGTTTTTCGAGTCACCAGAATAGATTATTCGATCCTACTGCTTTATAGAATTTACAGCTAATTCACCCAACTACCTTTTCTGTAAACGCTCAAGCAAACTCTCTTTCCGGCTTCTGGATACATCCACAACAGATCCGTTAGACAGCACAACATACGCCGCGTCACCCTTGACGAATTTTTCTATTTCGTTCAGATTTACCATATAAGAATGATGCACGCGACAAAAAGCATGATCAATTAACATTTCTTCCACGTCTTTTAACGTTTTAGAGACTACCACTTTCTGTTTGTTTTTCAGATGCAGTATAGTGTAATTGCTGTCTGAACGGCAATACAGGATACTTTCAACAGGTAATAACTGGAGCCCCTCTAAAGTTGGCAAAGCGATGCGTTGGAGAGATGTGACCGGTTGTGATAATTTTTGAAACAACACTTCCAACTGCTGTTGTACAGGGTATTTTGCCAATACTGCCTTTTTTACAGCCGCCTGCAACTCTAGCCTATCAATAGGTTTTAGCAGGTAATCGAGCGCGCTGAAGCGGATTGCCTTGATCGCATATCGATCATAACTGGTTGTAAAAATGACGTGGAAGTCGATCGATGGAAGCTTCTGTAATAATTCAAACGCATTCATGTCCGGCATTTCGATATCTAAAAAAACAAGATCCGGCTTAAGGATTTCAATGGCTTTTATGGCATCAGATCCGCTTAGGCAAATGCCAACTACCTCAATCTGGCTGCAGTTGCCGGTCAAAAGCAATTGCAGTGTTTCGCAACTATAAGGTTCGTCGTCCACAATGATGGCGGTCATTAAGCAACTTTTTCGGTACTGTAAAATTGTTTGATGTATAGTGTCACTGTGGTGCCTGCAATATTTCCTCGGTCGTCCACAATGTCCTTGATCTCAACCGGATGGGGGATAAGGTCGCCGTTCAGCAATTGTAAACGCTTGGCGGTTATCGAAAATCCGTAAGACCGTTGCTTTTCTTCCGATCGATTTTTTTGCATGGACGCCTTTTTTATCCCTATGCCGTTATCCATAATGCGGCATTGCAATACATCGTCTTTTACATCCATAATAATGTCCAGCATCCGGTCGCCCTCCTTTTGCATTAACCCATGCCATATTGAATTCTCACAAAAAGGCTGCAAAACCAGGGGTGGCACCATCAATTCGTTAGGATCAGTTTCTTTGGTAAAAGATATGGTGTACCTGAAGGACTCTTTGAAACGCAGTTGTTCCATTTCGAGATACAATTGCAGCATATCCAGCTCATCTTGTAAGGTAATCAGCGGCCGCTGAGAATTCTGAAGAACCTGTCTGATCAGCCTCGCAAACTGTGTCAGGTAGTCCGAAGCTGCTTCTGTCTCGTTCTTAAGAATAAAGCGATCGATTGAGTTGAGGCAATTGAAAATGAAGTGGGGATTCATTTGTGCTCGAAGCGCCTGCATTTCCAAGTCCTTTGCCTGCTGCTCAAGGGTTTGTTGTTTCAAGTGGTTTTCCAACTGTTGTAATTGCAGTTTGTTTTCTGCCTGCTGTTTGGCCAATAAAGCCGCTTTCCTTTTCAGACCCAAGGCGCGGTTATAAAAAAAGCCGGCAACTAAAAATAACAAAAGGATCAGTAAAGATCCTTTTTTCATGAGCGATTCCTTTTGTAATTGCTGGTCTTTAATCTTATTCTCTTTTTGCAGAATGGAAAGCAGGTACTCTTTTTGTTGTGTGATGAGGTCATCTTCCTTTTTCTGTTTATCCCTTAATTCCTTGTCTTTGGTGAGTAAGCTGATCTGATCATCTTTTCTCATCTGCAACAGTTCCTGTTGCCGGAGCAACACGCTTTGTATTTCGAAGTTTTTCTGCAACAGCGCCACCGCAGCTTCTTTTTTGGATTCTGCATCGCGTTTCCTGAATTCAAATAGTTGCTGTTGTAGCTGTAGCATCATGCGACTGTTGAGTATGGAGTCGCGCATATCAGCATATTTAGTCAGAATGAGGTAGGCGCTGTCGTATTTACCGAGCTTACCATATGCAACAGATGCTACTTTAAAGGCTTCTAACCTTATTTCCGGAATGGCTTTGAATACCCTTCTGGCATAGAAAAGGGCCTTATCATATTGCTGTGTACCATCGTAAGCCTTAGCAAGGTGCAAAAGCAAGTTAGACGTAGGAATGCCCAACCGGCGCTTTATAATTGTGTCTTCGATACCGTGAAGGGTTTGAAGGGCAGCCATATAATTGTGATCGGCCACATATGCCTGCGCCAAAAAAAGTTTGCTAAAAGGGTTGGTTGGATAAGTCTGTACCTTCTTTGTTAGCAGCTGTAATGCTTCAGGCAATTTATTCATTTTGATGTATAGCAACCCGATGCTATCGTCCATATCATCTTCGTTGCCAAGACTACGATTATAGGCTTGCGCCCGTTTCAGGAGATCAAGTGCGGTGGGCAGATCCCCAATGGTCTCATATAGTCGCGACATTTCCCGGTAAGCACCTAGTACCAGACCATGCCCCCATTGTATATTATGTTCTCTTGGTTTGAGTGCATTGGTGAGACTGGTATCACAGTAGGTAAATGCTTTGTGGTAGTCTCCTTTGAGCGCATAATCTTGGGCAAGCCATAAAGCCACTTCGGCAATTCCTTCCTGATCTTTCGCCTTAGAAAAGGCACGCAACGATTCTATGTACACAGGTTCTTTCTCGTTGAAGTTTTTATGGAAACTTTTTTCCAGAAGCACCCAGCCCCTGATTGAGGCGTTTTTGCCGGCGAGTACCCATGCGCTATCCAGCATTTCCTGCGCCTGTGCCCGGCGATTGTTCATGCGTTCATACTGTGCTTTGAATAAGAGTGCCTTTGCGGTGCCTTCCCGGTAGTTGAGCTTATTCGCCAGGCGATTGGCTTCAACCGCGTATTTTAGCATTGAGTCTTTTTCTGCTCCTTTGAACAGGTTTATTTTATAAGAAAATTCCCGGGCTAGGTCGTTTAACAGGTCTACCTTTTTTTGGTCAGCGCTACGTTGCAGTTTCTTTTGCAGCATGGCGATCCGGGTGCTGTCTGCATCAGCTGCTGTTGCAGCGGTAGTTGAAATGATCAACAGAAAAGCAAATAAAGCTTTCATAGTATAGTTTTATGTTTTCGCAAAGATTGTGATGAGTGTTCCTTACGAGGGTAAAGCTATATGTCGGGTTATCTTAAATATAATGAAAACGAGTAGAAGGCGCAATGTTGCAGTAGTTTATTGGAATCAATGAGTAGTTGGCATTTCCAAAATGCCAATGGGGATCAATTTAATAGGTAGCAGCTTCCATAAACAATAACAAAACACTGAGTGATAACTTTTGGAAAGTTCTAAAACTTTCCAAAAGTTGATGATAAAGAACATGCATACAAAAGAGGCTGCCAAACTGGGCAGCCTCTCCTTTTTACTCCACTTCTTCTTTTTTCACCAACTGACTAACCGCTCCAATCACCCCACCTGCTACAGCTGCATAACCGGCAAAAGTTACGAGTGCTGCGGGAAGTGTTACCGGTGCTGTGAGAATGGCGGCTGAGATACCGGCCAATGCAACACCGATGTTTCGTAGTCTGCGGAAGAAAAGAGGTGGTTGCGTTGATGCGCGGTTGATGACCTCTTTCATAGTTTTTATTTTACGGTAATGATGTGGATCCAATTTTGAGTAAACAGCTTTTATCCGCACGCATAGCACTATCTGTTATCGCTAATAATCGCTGCATGGCTGGTACCGAACCTAGTCCTGTTCCTTCACCGGTAATGATACTTACCGGAGCAATACAACCCTGGAGTTCTTTCATGGCGTGGTTGGCGGGGTGTATGAGAATCATACTGCGTCCCGGCACATGTTGCAAGTGCAAATGCCATTCAAACCGCAGACTGTATCTTTTACGCAACAGATAACTGCCTTCGGGTATGCAGGATATTTGGCGTTGATTGTTTTTCCACGGAAGCTCTAGGGTATAACATATCTGTTGATCATGCAGGTATAAAATACCATTGACTCCGTTTTCGCCATACGTGCGCAATAGTGTCAGCTCCATAGTTAGCCGCTTACCGTAACTGTTCCTACATACTTACTGTCTGAAGCCCTCGACTCATCATCTGACAGAAAGAAGAACCAGCCATGCACTTCTTTACCGGTAAATGCAGCAGCATCTAACAGCAATTCCTCATCGCTACGTCTGGTGCTAAAGTGACTTACCAGAAAGTTTTTGTCTTCCGGACAATACAACACCGCAATAGCCCTGTCTGCGGTACTGGATTTGTTGCCGTTATTTTCCGGAACAGCACCATTCCAACTAAACGCAACCATATTGCTGGCTTCCGCCGTCAATATGCATTGAGCAATGGTGGGTATAGAACCTTTTGAAAGCCTAACCTTGGCATAATCAATATCAAAAGGAGATTCATCTCCTGCAACCGCCTCTTTCAGGTTCACCGAAAAAGCTTCCTGAAAACCACTGCGGGTATTGTTATTGGTTTTGTAGGTAAGGTTCAGCAGGTAATCGATACCGTGGAGAAAAGTCATCATCATTTTAAACTTTTCTTGCTGACTCATTTGATCCTTCGAGAAGGTTCTGTTTTTTTTGTAAATGGGTTTAGCACGCATCACCGGCTTACCCTTCCATGAACTTCCAATCACCGGGCCGGTTTTTCCTGAAAACCCACCCAAGATTCCTTGTGAAACGATAGACATAAAATTTGTTTTTAAGTGTTTACAATGTTGTTGTTTGTTACTCCTGCTGCAGACAGGAACACCGGTGTTGTTAACAATGCAAACTTATTTCGCCAACAAAGGGTCAGGGGGTGGCGGGGGTGGTGCCACCCCCTTCAACGAGTTGATAAAGAGATCATATATGATTTAAAAAACTATTGCTTAGATGTAAAGGAGGTTCAAAAAGGTGGCAGTCTTCGAGACTCTTTCGGCAAACCCCACTGAGATAGGTAGATCGACCATAGCAAACAGGCACTTTCTTCGAGATCGCTTCGAGATTTCTTCGATAAACCTCGAAGCGGCTTTGGTAGTTCTTCGGTAATGCTCGAAGAAACACCGAAGAACTACCGAAGGAATATCGAGTATGATACGAGTGAAGTACAGGAGGAGAAGAGGAGTTTTCAATGAGAAACAGAAGAATGTCCAATGTCCAATGTCCAACTTTGACATTGGACATTCTTCTGTTGGATAATTCCCCATGCTTTTTTTTCAAGGATTATTGGAGGAGGGCTTTCAATATATTTTGCATACGAACATTGTACTCTAACATAACTTGTACTGCTGCTCGTTCGGGTTGGTGGTATTTGTTGTAGAGGCTTTTGAAGGCGATGTTTTGGTTTCTGTTGGTTAAAGCGTTTTCTGCAAAATACCGAATCAATTCAGTGGTGTTATGGTGTTCAATCATGCCTGAATCTGTTTGCATGCGAAGCCATACAGCCAGTTGCGTAACCGATAACGTGTATTGAAACGGACAAGCAACCTGCATGATATTTTTTGCTTTATCTGAAAAATGGATGGCGTCTATTTCGGTTTGTATCAGTTGCATCAAAGCTGATTTACAATCTGGTTCTTTTACCAATAAAGCTGTTTCTTTTTCAGGGATGATTCGGTTGATGTGTAACAAAGCTTCTTGCCAATGCTCGTGGTGATTTTGAGAAGCGTCAAGTGCCAATAAATAGCGCGAAAAAACATAACGGATAAAAGCGGGATGATTGCAGTTATAACGGATCAATAAAAGTATACAACGCGCAGTGTCATATTGTGGATGTTCTTGTTCCAAACAAAGGGCTTGCATGAGTGCTTGCCAATAATGTGCCTGTTTGAAACTGGGTGTGGGATGGGTTGTGGTATCTGTATACATGTTCTGAAATACGGCTACCAAATCTTGTTCGATATTGTTCAATACAAACGCTTTACCCCGTTCTATTTTTACTTGTATTTTTTCATGAATGGGTTGCCAAATAACATGGGGCATATGCGCATCCAAATTAAACCAACTACTGCTCTGTTGTTCTAGAAAGGCAAGGAAAGAGGCTAGTTGTGTAGCAATTTTTTCACGGAACAGGGTATGATTTTTTTGTTGTTTTTCGTGGATATGATTCAGTAACCAACAAACAACATATTGGGTGCCATGTACGATGTGTTTCATCGACTGCCGAGCAGCGTTATGACAGAGGTCGCGCATATAACGGATGCTGAGCTTCTGTGTGTCGGCAATGATTTTTTTCTCTTCCTGTATGGTCAGCCGGGGGGCTTCTTCAATTACTTGAAGTAACTGATCGTTTACAGCAAACAAGGGTACTTGTTCCATATAAACAGATTATGTGTAGGATAAGATAATACAGAATAGCCACTCCGTATACGGTGTGCTAACAAAGTTTTAGTGCGAGTAGAAAGTATCGTAATTCTACTATAAAAAAAGAGTAATTACCGCAAAGAAATAGCGTATTTATACACTTGTTTAGGGGCGCCCAAAAGAGTAAACTACGTGCTCAAGGAAAGGAATGGTCATGAAATACCCACTACTTTTATTAGAAGCAATCTGCTGGGCATTATTGTTATTCTTTGTTGATGTATTGATGCCTGTTATTGCCCCCGTTCTTTTTGAAGGCATGTACCATTGGAATGAAGTTGACCTGATTTTTTGCTTCTCGGTTGAATACGCATTTCTGATAGTGTTGATTGAATTAAGAGAACACCTGGCTAAAAAAGCTTTTCGCTGGTTACAACAATTATCGAAACGTTATATCCGTATTGTTTTACTGCTGAGTAATGTATTGGCTTATGGTTTGTTGTTATATACAGCTATAACATTGATGGAGCTTATTCCAAAATGGACCTTGCTTGTTTGCATACAATGCTGTACACTATTGGTTTTTATTTGGGCTTTTTGTGGAGTGGCCATTCCTATGAGTGCGAAGCGGTATTGGGGGTGGTTTAGGAGACCCAAACAAGTTTTACATGAATGGATAAAACCCGATTAAAGAAAAATACATGATGCCTGTTGTAGAACTTTTATGTTCGAAACAATTGTCTTATTCAAACACGTATGAAATTTTCAAGAAAAGAAAGGGCATTGACAAAATACTATTGAAAAATTCAAAAACTAGTTATATATTAGTTAGTCCCCATATAAGTGAAAGCTGTTTACGGTATCCGTTTGTTTTTTGTTATCCCCCCTTTAGCATTAGCAAACACTTTGGCGTAACTATTATCCAACGCCCATTTATTTAAATAACAAAGTACATTTCTATGCGTAAAATCCTTGTTCTATGGGTATGTTTTATACCTGCATTGTGTTTTTCTCAAACCGCATTTTATGATGCTAAGTTTTTGAGTTTGCTTGGAAAAAATACTATAGATGACTTAAAAAAACCCTTCAATAGATACCTGCTTTCTGAACAAGAATATAAAACAGTTCAAGCGTATTTAAGTTTCTTGGATGCACCCTTTGCTAGTACTATCACTCCATCTGATTTGTCTATACGATATCTGAAGTCGGCAATTGACAAAATAAATTCTACCGGAACAGATGCTAGCAATTTTAAAGCGAAAGGTTTTGAAAATTTTATTCAAGACTTAAATAAAAGCACCGGTATTTTGGGTCTTGGACCCAATATTGGTAGTGCAATTATAGATGGCTTAGCAAAGTATTATGCTGAAGAATTTAAAAAAGCACAGATGGTTACTTATATGCAGATCTTCAATCAAACCATTGATGAGGTAGGGGAACTGCAGGTGTTGATTCCCGGCACTTTCAAAAAACTTGCCATGGCCGACCCTAGTAAATTTCCTGAGCTGGGTAAACAATACAAAATAATGTTCGACGAAGATCTCAGGAACCTGCTCGATAACGTAATACAACATATTGAGAAACATACTGCACAAGCCAATCCACAACTTGAAGCTAAGTTGAAATGGTTAAATGCTGCAACCGTTGACAAGATCCGCAAGGCTGATGTATTTCAGGTAGCTCGTATGAGCCATGAAATGAGCAAAAAATTAAGGAACAATTATACGCTCTCAGAGTTGTTTGAATACATGGATGATCAGTTTTATGAAAATGCTGATGTACTTTCAGTACAAGTATCAACCCAAGTAAGCGGGAAACTAAAAACCATTTTTCACACACTTAACCTTATTCAAAAAAACCTCATTAAATACAATGATATATCTGTAACAGGCGAAAATAAACAACCACTTCAATGGATTACTATTAAAGAATTCAAAGAATTAACAACCGTTACAGAATGGAAGTATTTTCTCGGGTTAATTTATCAGCAAGACCCCGCTTTTTTTAATCAATACCTAAAACATAATAATATTTTCCCTGAAGCGGCCGATCATTTTAATTTTTACAAACAAAAGTTTGCGGCTTTTACAGGCATACTTGGTGAAATACAAGATTTTAAACTTAACCTCAAAGACTCTACCATTCAGGATAATTATGGTGATTTTATGAAGTTGATTATCCGCGTATTTAAACAAACCAACTACCTGCTGAATATCAACTTAAATCAAAATAATGACTTTGATAAAATAGAATATGTTGCCAACAGACTATTTACCATGAACGAATCTGTGAGGAAAAAAGACTATGGTAATATCATCAAAGAAATCAGGTTGTTGGCAGACTATTTTGAACTCAATAATTCGATAGCAGTTGGTGTTTTTGAAAAGGCTGAGAAATATCTCTCTTTTATGTCTGATGTTATCAATGCTAAAGATTCAGATGAAATAAAAAATACCATACGTCGCCATGCTGCACCGGCTTCTAGTTTTATTTTAAAAAGACAACATAGTTTTACATTATCTGTAACCGGTCATCCGGGATATTTTGTAGGGTTTGAAAAATTTGATGGTAAAGGAATGCCATTCAATTTTATAACAGGTATTACGCTTCCAATGGGTCTAGAACTTTCATTTAAAACAAAACCCAATTTAAAAACCTCTTCTTCATTGAGTGCGTTTATTCAATTGATTGATATTGGCGCCGTAATGAATTTTAGAATGGATAATAGCACTTCTATGCTACCCGCAACTATTGATATCAAACAAATTGCATCACCCGGTATTTCTCTGAACTATGGTTTTAGAAATTCGGCATTCAATATCGGTTTGGGATACCAGTATGCTCCAATGTTACGCAAGATAAAAGAGGGTACAATGGATGTTACTGCCAATGCCCACCGACCCTTCTTGCGTTTTGCATGGGATATTCCACTTTTTTATTTAGTGAAAACAAAAAAATGATAAAATGAAACCTTTGCTTATCCTTATAGGGCTGCTTTTTTCACTAAATACTATCGCTTTTGCACAAGATCAAATCTATGTTACAGTGAAACCCCACTACATGGATGATAGCTTTGATGATGCATCTAAGCTAAAACTAAAAGAAGCGGTTCAAAAATTAGAACAGGTATTCAATTCAGAAAAATTTGCACAATTGGTAGCGGCAGAAAAATTTAAGGTTGGTCATTTTAATATGAGTGCTGCGGATATCTATGATCTTATTAAATCAGGGAAAAATAATTATCAGGGAAGTGTTGCAGACAGTGTCATTGATTTAAAGCTGAAACTGTATGATAAATTTAAAGGGGGGAGTGAGTTCGGAAGAACAATGATGTCTTCAAGAATTACAGAAACCCACCGATGTTATGTGCTTGAAAATTCTGTTGACTGTTATGTAGTTCATTTGGCTCATGAATATATGCACCAGATTGGTTTTAGTGATATTAGGTCATTGCGTGCATTATTCAAAAAGACCAGCAGTGTGCCTTATAAAATTGGTGATATCGTTCGCGATTGTTTGGGAACAACAGATCATTGTGAGGCAAAAAAATCGACCTGCAAAAAAGAAGGAAGCTGAGAGATATTTATAATGATACATATTGAGATTCTCCTTTTCCAATCAACAGAAACACCAATCGGCTCATTTTCTTATAGTATGAGTGTTGTTGAGATTTATTTATACTTGTTAACGACGTGAGACCCCTCTCCACCCGCCAGATCGGGGTGATGGGGCTACCTTAAAAAATACTTATACCTTACACACAATCACCGATTTATAACCTATTTATCTAAATTGTGTGTGTTTATCAACAACCCCTGACTGATGCAACCCTGTCGCATACTCATTGTAGAAGATGAATCATTGGTAGCCATGGATATGGAGCGAATGCTGTTGGGGCTGGGTTATGAAGTATTACCCAATGTGAATAGTTATGATGATGCCATGCTGGCGCTGAATACCAACAAACCGGATCTGGTTTTGCTGGATATTAATTTGAATGATACCAAAACAGGAATCGATTTATCAAAACAAATACAGCAACAGTATAAAATTCCATTTATCTATCTCACTTCTCATTCAGATAAAGCAACAATGGATGAAGCGCTGGTTACAAAACCGTATGGATACCTGCTGAAACCTTTTGATGCAGATGATTTGTATGCAGCCATCGAAGTAGCCATGAGTAATTTTATGGGACAACCGATTCACAACGAAGATTCCGGTTTGCTGTGTAAGGATGCACTCTTTATTAAAACAGATAAAAATTTTGTACGGGTAGAAATCAATGATATCTGTTGGGTAGAGTCTGAACACAATTATCTCTACATCGTTTCTCAAAAAGGGAAACATATTATTCGTTCGAATTTCAAAGATTTTCAGCAAAATGTTCCGGCTACTCAATTTATTCAAGTACACAAATCATACATGATCAACTTGAATAAGGTAGATGCATTTTCTCATACGGATATTACCATCAATGGTAAGGAAATACCCTTGAGCAGGATGTACAAGGACGAGTTCTTTGCCTGTATGAAAAGAATAGTATAACCCTCAATAATAGATATGGTACCTAAAATAAAGCAGTTGGTACCTATTTTTTGTCATCTCTTTGTATTTGCTGCAAATTTACGATGCATCATGTGGCATAGGTTCATCATAGTAAACCCCGACCGATCGCTTTTGCTGATCTGTCTTTTTTGTTTTGGATTCTTGATACCCTCCAAAGCGCAATATGAGTATGTTGATACCGCATCCATCAGAAAACAAATCAATACCACTTCAATAGACTCGGTCCGTAGCAGACTGTATGGAATACTGGGCTGGGAAATGCGTTTTTCCAATCAACCCAAAGCAGTTGAACTGGCCGATAGTATGATATTGCTTTCGACTGTTTCCCAAGATTATATAAGATTAGCAGAAGCTTACAGGATCAAAGGTTTTGTGAAAGTGGTGAATCAAGACATAGCAGGATGCCTGAAAATGTATGAACAAGGAATACTGTATGCCAAAAAAGCAAAAAGTAAATATTATGAATCGGCCATTCTGAATCTAATCGCGGGTATGTATCAGGACAAAGGCGATTATGATCAATCGATTCAATTTTTTTTAGAAGCCGGTAAAGCTGCAGAAGAAAGTAAGAGCTCTGAAATGATTGCTTTCAGTGCCAACTGTATTGCGGAAGCGTACTCAGATGCAGGAAGACCCATCAGTTTCACCCGACCTTTTTATGAGAAAGCTTTACGGGAAGTGTTGCCCAGGAACAACTGGCAATATGCCGGCATGATACATTCCAATATGGCCAAAGAATACATGATGGCCGGTTATGCAGATTCTGCTTTGAAAGAAACAGAAGCCTCTATCCGATACCTGAATAAGGTAAACAGAAAAGGATATGTGTATGCTACTTGTGCCACAGATATTGGTGAAATGTTGACAAGACTAAAAGCATATAAAGAAGCAGAGCCATACCTTTTGGAAGCGTATCATATACTCGATAGTCTGAAAACAAAAGACAACAGATTGATTGTATTGTCTGCTTTATCAAATCTCTATGTGGAAAGCGGTCAGTATGCTAAAGCAACAGAAAGGGTTCGGTTGCTTTTATCACTAGCAGAAGCATACAAATCAAAAATATTCCTTCGTAATGCCTATAAAGTGTTATCTGAAATAGCAGAAAAAAAGGGGCAGTCGGATAGTGCATTGCATTACTACAAAATGTATAAAGATTGGAATGATACCATTTTCAATGAAAACAAAGAGCGAACCATTGCCAATGCAGAGAGCAGAATGAAGGAAACTTTGCAGGCAAAAGAAAATGAACAACTGAAATCAACGAATACCAGATTGCGTAATAATAGTTTGATTGCAGGAGCAGTTGCCTGCATCTTGTTATTGTCAGCAATGATCATTGTGCTTGCCAACAGAAAAATCAAACAGAAGAATATTGTTCTGGAATCGCAGAAACAAATGATCGAAAAACAATCGGCAGAGAAAGATATTTTGTTACGAGAGATTCACCACAGGGTAAAAAATAATCTTCAGGTGGTATCCAGTCTGTTGAATTTACAAGTAGCGAGTATCTCTGATCAAAAAGCAATCGATGCCTTGATGGCGAGTCAGAAAAGGGTGAAAGCCATTTCACTGATACACCAGAACCTGTATGCTTTTGAAGATTTAAGTACGATTTCATTTACGTCGTATGTTCAAGAATTATACAACGACCTAAGACAATTATACAATAAAGGAAAAATCGAATTGATTTGTACAGCTTCCACTCCTCAGTTGGCATTTGATATTGAACGATCGGTTCCTTTGGGATTGATTTTAAATGAAGTGATAACGAATGCACTCAAACATGCATTCGATGGAAGAGAAGAAGGGATCATCAATATCTCTTGTTCGGCTGATGAGGATGGCCTGCTTACAATCATTGTTGCAGATAATGGTATTGGGTTGCCCGTATCTTTTGAAAACCATCAATCTTCTTCCCTCGGCTTTAGGATTATCAGGGAATTAACCCGTCAGTTAAAAGGAACCGTAACATGTGAAGTGGATAAGGGAACTACATTCATATTCAGGATTCCACAGGCCAGATTCAAAGCCTGATTCCTTCTACAGGGTTTCGTACTCATTTTATTGCATTTGGTACCATTTTACTATTAGGAACAAAACAGCCTAGTTAATTTTCTAATTCAATTACTGTGGATCAGTGTTCACTGACACTCCCCGGTAGTAATCATAACGATCCCATATCCTCACTATTTGTTGGTCTGAGAACCACACTTAGGAAATCCAAACAAAACTAACTGAGATGCAAACGAACTGTACACGCCTGGCAGGAGTGCTTTTGTGCTTCTTGCTTTTATCATGGAGTCCTAAATTCTCCCCTGTTACATTATTTCAACAAAGTGAATCAATGGTTTCTGTAGAAGACTGGGTGCTTGCTACGGAAAAAACCGGTGTAAAAGCCTATTACCGCATCACTACCTGTGGTGAGGATCAGGTGATATACCTCCGTTTTGTAAACAGCAACACAGGGGCTGTTCAAATAAGTTGGAAGGGAGAAATACAGTTTAGTGGAGAATCACAACCAAGAAGTATCAAAGAACAAAGCTCAAGTCTTACCATTCAAAATGGCGAAGTATCCGGAACAAGCTGTATCAACCCGGCGATTGCTGAACTGGTGGTGAAACCGCAACACGCGCCTATTGTCAATATGGAAGCTTATTTCTTTCAGCAACTCACCATTACACAGAACTAATTAACCTGCGATCATGAGAAAAACTACTATAACCTTTTCGGCTGTTTGTAAAATGTTTGTTGTGCTTTTATTGGCATGCACAAGTATTTTCCGATTACAGGCACAAACCTATCCATTCACTACCTGCGGAGCTACGGGATTAAATGGCCCTACGCAAGCACAGGTGAATCTTGCATATGCATCAACGCCTATTACACTTGTTGCCAGTAATAATGGTATTCAAGAGTGGCCTGTTCCTGCTACGGGATTGTATTCAATCAAAGTAGCGGGAGCCAAAGGCGGAGGTGCCGGAGGCGGAAATGGTGCCGTGATGGCAGGAGAGTTTTTACTAAACCAAGGCCATGTGATACAAATTGTAGTAGGTCAAAGAGGAACCGGTGGTTTTGGTTCTCAAGGAAGTGTAAACAGCGGCGGCGGTGGCGGCGGTTCTTATGTAGTCAATAAAACAACGGGTGCTATTTTGATCATTGCCGGTGGTGGAGGTGGCGGAAATGGAGACTATGGTTTTTCATATCCTAACACAGCAGGTAATCCTGCCAATACGGGCACATCGGGTAATAGCACCAACCAAGGTGGTGGTGGTGCCAATGGTAATGGAGGAAGAAATGGTTTAGACAATGACCAAGCAGCAGGGGGCGGTGGTTATTTTAGTGATGGCGAGAATTCTTCACCCGGAACCACTGTTGCCTTTGGCGGGCAGGCTTTTGTAAATGGAGCCAGGGGTGGTGCAGGAAGAACAGGAGGTTATTTTGGCGGTGATGGTGGTTTTGGCGGTGGCGGTGGTGGCACTTCGAATATATTAGTGAGAGGCGGTGGCGGCGGCGGTTATTCCGGCGGACAAGGCGGTACTTATAGTATTAATCCACCAACGGTTTATACTTCTTCAAATGACAGAGGACATGGTGCCGGAGGTGGGTCTATTAATAATGGTATCAATCAGCAGATATTTGCAACCAATGCATCCAGTGGTTATGTAACAGTTACAGCACTTACTACACTCGCGAGCGCTTTAAATTTTGTAAAAGCAAACAACACCTATATTACCGTACCCCATAGCGCTTCTATGAACTTGGGTGCGGAATTTACGATTGAAGCATGGGTAAATTATACAGGTGTCAACAGTACAATCATTGACAAGGGTGATTATGATTATCTTTTGCAGGTAAACTGTAATAACCCGGGCTTTGCACCTAACCGACTTAATTTCTATAACCGAAATACCGGTTGGGTACATTCCATCGGAACAGTACCGGAAGGTGTATGGACCCATGTGGCCGTAACACTGAAGAACGGTACCATGACTTTCTATATCAATGGAGTGGCTTCGGGAACAGCAGCCGTAAACTTTGCACAAGATAATGGTCCGGTAAATATTGGTCGTCAGTCTCCCTGGTCTTGCGCTTGTAACATCTTCAACGGTAACATGGATGAACTGCGTGTGTGGAACAGAGCATTATCAGCCTGCGAAATCAATGCTAACAAAGGTTGTGAACTAAGTGGCTCACAAACCGGATTGGCAGCTTATTACAAATTCAACCAGGGTTCGATCAACGTCAATAACAGCAGTGTAAATACGTTGGTAGATGCGAGTGGAAATAATAATACGGGAACATTAACCGGTTTTGCTTTAACAGGAACGACTTCAAACTGGGTTGCCGGACAAGTTTCGGGAACCTGTGCAACATATACAGCCCCTAATGCAAGTATTACCGGTAACTTAATGGTATGTGCCGGTGCTACTACACAACTAAGCAATACCATTGCAGGCGGTGTATGGAGCAGTAGTAATAATGCGGTAGCAACGGTTAGTGCAGGTGGTTTGGTTACAGCGATCGCTGATGGTACTACTACCATTACTTATACAAATAATTGTGGTGGCGTCTCTACGGCAACTGTTACAGTTAAAGCAAAACCTGTTGCAGCAATCACCGCCAATGGCCCAACATCATTCTGTGCAGGTGGATCAGTAACCTTGAGTGGCGTACAAGGCGCAACAAGTAGTTCATTATCATTTAATGGTATCAATAATTCCGTAAGAATTCCGGATGTAAACTATGCCGGCGTTAATAGCTTTACGATTGAGGCTTGGATAAAACCTAATAATATTACAAGCAATCCTTACTATGAAATAGCCAGACAACAAGGAGCACCTAACTGGATATTCAGTTTCCAGGGTTATGGTACCATCCTTTCTTTTGGTTTAAATACGACTACCGGATATGCCGAACTTGATGCGCCCATTACAGCGAGCAGCTTTACCGATGGAAACTGGCACCATGTAGCTGCAACTTATGACGGTACAAACTGCAGGGTATATAAAGATGGTGTGTTGATTGGAACGAGTAATAAAACCGGCAATATTGTTTTCGCTTCACAGTATGGTCTTACAACCTATATCGGCGCCTATTCCGGTGGTGAATATTTTAATGGTTTAATTGATGAAGTGCGTTTTTGGAACACGACGAGAACACAAGCGCAGTTAGACGCTAATAAATTAATTTCTCTTCCTGTCAACACCACAGGTTTGACAGCCTATTACAAATTTGATGAAGGAACAGGTACCACTACCAATGATGCTAGTGGAAACGGATATCATGGAACCTTGGTGAATGGAACCAGTTGGTCAACCCAGTCACCATTATCATCTACCGGTGCACTTACTTATTTATGGTCACCGGGTGGTGCTACTACTTCTTCTATCACAGCCAACGCTCCGGGTGTATATACTTTGCAGGTTACCGGTGCAGGTGGTTGTACTTCTGATCCCGCATCCATTACTCTTACAGAACGTCCTTTACCAACTGTAAATCCGGTTACGAATAAAGAAGTATGTCATAATGGTGTTGCTGTTCCTGCTATCAACTTTAGTGGGTCAGTCAGTGGAACCGTGTATAGCTGGACCAACGATAATCCATCTATCGGATTACCGGCTAGTGGAACAGGCGATATTGCGTCTTTTGTTGGATTGAACCCGGGTAATACACCTGTTTTCGCAAATATTACCGTTACACCTTCTTATACAACGGATGGAAATACCTGTACAGGCACACCGATTAGTTTTGTGATTCGCGTAAATCCGATTCCTGTCTTTAATGCCATTGCTAACCAATCATTATGTAATGGAGCTTCATCAACAGCCATTCATTTAACCGGTGCTGTTGCGGGTACCACATTCACTTGGTTCAATACAACGCCATCGGTGAACATTGGTTTACCCAATGGAAATGGAGCAACCATTCCTTCCTTTACGGCAACCAATACTACGGGTCAGTCTGTTACCGCCAACTACTTAGCATTATCTTATTATCAGGGTGAAACCATGGGTTGTGGTACATCCAGACCATTTAGCTATACCGTAAATCCTGTGCCACCAGCTACTATTACTGCCGGTGGTTCAACTACTATTTGTGCTGGTGGATCGGTAACACTTACCGCATCTGCAGGTAGCAGTTATGTATGGAACAATAATGCTACTACAGCATCCATTACCGTCAATGAATCGGGTACTTACAGTGTAACGGTGAGCAATACAGAAGGCTGTAGTGCAACTTCTTCACCGGTTACGGTTACAGTAAACCCATTACCCGCTATTCCGGTAATCAGCACATCAGGCTCAACAGCGGTATGTGTAGGAAGTCCTGTGACACTTACAGCATCTGGTGCGGTTTCCGGTAAAGCAATTGACTTTGATGGCGTAAATGATAATATCGTTGTTCCTAATAATGCCGTATTCAACTTTACTAGTCAGTATACGGCAGAGTCTTGGATCAATTTGCGTAGCTATCAATATGGTACCATCATTTCAAAATTTGAAGATGATAACAATAACAGAGGCTGGATGGTGAATATTGGTGAAACAGGTGCTCCAACCATACATGTGGTACATTCCAGATTGGGCACCTGGACCAATCCTATTCAATGGAACAGCGGCTTCCAACCGGTACTGAATACCTGGTATCATATTGCAGTTGTGTTTGATGCTACACTTTCTTCTAATCAAATCAAACTGTATGTAAATGGTACATTAACGGCACAAACAAGTTGGCCTTATACCCTTACACCGAATGCAGCCAATATGTATATTGGTGGATATGATGGTCCGGGTAATGGTGTGAATGGTGGCGCCAATGGAAGGTTCTTCAATGGCAGACTAGATGAAGTACGTGTTTGGAATGTAGCGAGAACAGCATCGCAAATCAGTGCCAACTACAATCAATCAATGAATGCACCGGTTGCAGGATTGGTAGCGGCTTATGCATTCAATGAAAACAGTGGTACTGCCATTGCTGATATCACCGGTATGAATAATGGTACCATGGTAAATAATCCAACACGTATTACTAATGGACCACTGTTATCAGGAGCAGGCAATAACACTTACATGTGGAGTACCGGAGCCACAGGTGCTTCTATCACCGTCAATCAAACAGGTACTTATACAGTAACAGCCACCAATGAAAATGGATGTGCTGCTACATCTGCACCGGTAACGATTACGAATTATGCAATGCCAACCATTACTTGTCCGGGTAACATCACAGTGGCCAGTCCGGCTAATCAATGCGGGGCCAATGTTACCTATCCGAATGCAGTAGTAACGGCCGGTCCGGCAAATCCTACTGTTACCTATTCTCATCCTTCCGGATCTTTCTTCCCTGTAGGGAATACAACCGTAACAGCCACCGTAACAGATGCATGTGGTAATACCGCTACTTGCACATTTACGGTTACCGTACAAGATATTACAGCACCTGTATTGGCATGTACCAATCAATCATCTTCATCACCGGTTAACTTCATGAGAGGAACCAGTGTGGGTGGAACTGCAGCTATTGTTGCATGGACAGGATTGAATGGCGCTACTCAATATGCAGGTTCTTCTTTGGGATCGAGCTGTAATGAATCATGGAGACCTTTTGGTACGCTTTGTGATGAAGCACCCAATACCAATAGCATGACCATCAGTACCAAAACAAATGCGAATTCCGGTATTACATTTAATACGGGTGGTACAAATAGTATTGGTGCATTTGTGGTTGACTTAGGTGCTACACAAACTTTTAATCTGGCACAAGTATATCAGATGTTCTCTGATGGAAAAACCACACATGTAAGAGGATTCTATCATCCATCCAATGCAACAACAGCTCCTTCTATCACAGATGCGGGCTGGGTAGAAATGTTCCCTGAAACACTGGTAGGTCCGGGAGTCCTCAGTGGTAATAATGTAACACAACCAACAGAAATCACTTTCAATAGTACATCAGCACGTTATGTAAGATTCTATGTACGCAATGATGGTCGCTATGGTAATGGCACTTGGATAGAAACCAGAAGTATTAAACTGTTTAGTACGGCACCGGCGGTGAACAATGTTATCGTAACTGCTGCTGATGGTGAGTGTAACGCAGTTGCTACTTATAATGTACAAGCAATTGATAATTGTTCCGGTACGGTAGTTACTTATTCTATCCCAAGCGGTTCAAGTTTCCCAATCGGAACAACGCCGGTACAGGTAACTGCAACCGATGCATCGGGCAATACAACGACTTGTTCATTCTCTGTGATCGTAAATGCTCCGGAGATCAATGTAACGGGTAATGGAAACAGTATTCCAACAGGAACCACCGCTACATCCGCAACCAACAATACCAATTTTGGTGGCACACTGCCCAATACATCAGTGAGTAAGAGCTTTGTTGTACAAAATACAGGTACAGCTGCACTGAAAATTAATTCGATAGACCTGTCCGGATTAGATGCATCAGCATTCAGTGTAACCGGTATAACATTACCTGCTACCATTGCTCCGAATGCCAATCTAAATTTCAACGTGGTATTCAACAGTAATACACCGGGTATTAAAAATGCAACAGTTACTATCAATAATAATGATTGTAATGAAGCAGCTTATCAGTTTGCCATTACCGCAGAAATTACTTGTACTAATCCTGTATTTGTAAACCTGAATCCACAAGTACAAGCCAACACAACAACAACTACCTGCAATGCAGTGGTGAACTATCCATTGTCTGTAACCGGTATACCGGCACCGGCACTGAGTTATACATTCTCCGGTGCTACTACCGGATCAGGTTCCGGAACAGGAACGGGTAAGACGTTTAATATCGGAACTACGCGTGTAACTGTAACGGCAGTAAATCCATGTAATACCGTAGTGTATGCGTTTGATGTGATCGTAAGTGATGTTACAGCTCCAACGGCAGTAGCTCAAAATATAACCATCTACTTAAACGCAAATGGTACCGCTAGTATCACAGCAGCACAAGTAAACAATGGTTCAAGCGATAATTGTGGTATTGCAACAATGGTGTTGAACAAAACCAACTTCGATTGCAGCAATGTAGGTGAGCATACAGTTACACTAACCGTAACGGATGTGAATGGTAATAGCAGTTCAACAACAGCAACGATAACAGTGGTAGATAATATTGCTCCAACTATTACAGCGCCTGCCAATATCAACCAGGGAACGGATGCCGGTATCTGTGGCGCAACTGTAAACTTGGGAACACCCATAACAGCAGACAACTGTAGCATTGCCAACGTAGGCAACAATGCACCAACACTTTTCCCTGTAGGTACTACCGTAGTTATTTGGACTGTTACTGATGTGAATGGCAATAGTAGTACGGCAACACAAACAGTTGTCATTACAGATACTGAAAAGCCAAAAATCACCGCACCGTCATTGGTAAGTGTGGTAAACACAACAGGTACTTGTAGTGCTCCGGCGGATCTCGGAAAACCGGTAACCAGTGATAATTGTGGTGTGGCAACAATAACCAATGATGCGCCATTATTATTCCCTGTGGGTACTACCATTGTAACCTGGACTGTAACAGATCTACACGGTAATGTTACAGATACAGCTAAACAGTTGGTAATAGTAATCGATAATGAATTGCCAACGATCAGTGTGAATCCTATCAGCGTTCATAACGATGCAGGTAAATGCGGAGCAACTATTGCAATACCGATGCCGACAACAGCAGATAATTGTGGAGTAGCAAGCGTCATGGGTATTAGAAGCGATAACAAATTGCTGACAGAAGACTACCCTGTAGGTACTACCACCATTAGTTGGACCGTAAGGGATGTAAATGGTAATCTGAAAACAATTACCCAAAACATCCAAGTAACAGACAATGAAAAGCCGATCATAACATGTGCGGTGAATCAGGTATTCTGTGCGAATACCGGTGGTAATACACAGTACACGATACCTGCATTGGATCAATCAGATAACTGTGGTATTGCCAGTACAACATACAGTATTACCGGCGCAACCAACAGAAGCGGCATGGGTACAAATGCGAGTGGTGATTTTGCAATCGGTATCTCAACGGTAACTTTTACAGTAACTGATATCCATGGCAACACAAGTACCTGCAACTTTACGGTAACTATTCAGCCATTACCTGTTGCTAGTATCAGTACCGCCTCACCGAATGCGCTCTGTAACCAATTTGTGTTAACAGCCAATAGCACATTGAATGGTCCGTTTACTTACCAATGGTTGTATAATAATAATACCAAAGCAACTACGCAACAGTTAAGTCTTGGTTTATCAGATGCAGATGGTATATACAGTGTATACACAACGGATGCAAATGGTTGTAGAAGTGAATTGCCTGCTACGTATAACTACCAGAAACAAAACCTGGTAAGCAGTTACACCATTTTAGGAACCAAAGAAGTGAAGTTGGGTCAATATAATAAAGTTGAAACAGGTAGTGTAGGTGTAATGAGTAGCAAAGGTGAAGCCGACTTCGACAAATACAGTTCTGTAACGGGTGCGGGTAGCTTTGTAAAAGCACCAAGAATCGATACAGATAAAGGGGTAACAATCACCAGCAAGATTTATGGTGTAGCCAGTGTAAGCCTGCCAACCATGCAGTACAACCTGAGCAATACAAGATACCTGCAGGATAAGACCATCAACTCGAATACTACTGCAACCGTTAGTGGTAACTATGACGAGGTAACGCTGAAGAAAGGATCGAATGTAACCTTAACGGGTACGGTGTTTGGTAAGATCAAACTGGAAGAAGGAGCCAGTGTTCGATTCACATCTACTACTATTGATGTAGAAGAGATACAAATTGAGAAGGGACCGAAGACAGGTGGCTACAGCTATATTCGTTTTGCTCCAAATACCAGTGTTCGCGTAAGTAAAAAAGTAAAAATTGGTAGCGATGTGATCGTGAATCCGGAAGCGTATCAGGTTACTTTCTACATGGGAGATAATAAAAGAGATGAAGAGAAATTCCATGTGAAAGGAGATGATACGAGGATTACTGCCAATATCATATTACCGGATGGTAAGTTGAAAGTAACCGGTGGCAATTACGGAGATGATAAATGTGATCACCGTGCACACAGTTCTAAAGATTGTAAGCATAAGAGTCATGGACATCATGATTGTGATCACAGAGCGCATGGTGATAGAGATTGTAGAGACGATGTATTCATGACTGGTTTATTCATCGCAGAAGAAGTAGAGAGTGAGGGTAAAAACGTGATCTGGAATTCTTACAACTGCTCAGCACCATCGGTACCTGTAACAGTGGTTACTGCTAATCAAAGTCAAGCAGCTGTTGTTGAGGAAGCTACAAGCTACAAGCAGCAAGCTGCAAATCGTGTGGAAGAGGATTTGAAAGTGACCGTGATGCCGAATCCGACACGTACTTACTTCACATTGAAGCTGGAGAGTAAATATGATGCACCGGTGATGCTCAGAGTGATGGATGCTTCCGGACGTGTGGTGGATAGCAAAGCCCAACTGGGATCGAATAGTACGGTACAGATCGGTCATGCTTATCAAACCGGTAACTACTTTGCAGAGTTTACGCAAGGAAACCGTAGAAAAGTAATTCAATTGATCAAGATGAGATAAGTAAAAGCAGTCTATATCATTTTGCCCTGTAACCCTGACAGCCCGCTCCATTTGGAGCGGGTTTTTTTTCTAAAATACTGGATCAAAAGCAATTATATATAAGTATTAGCTTTTGATGTAATTTTCCTACAGTGCATAAAAATTTTATTTAATCGTTATATTTATGCAACGTTTTGATCATTAGCGCTGCCTTCTTTTTTAAGCGCAATAAAGAAAACATATGAGAAAATTGTTTTTACTGCTTGCAGGCGGTATGCTATTCCTTGCATCCACTGCTCAAGACACTGCTGCTATTTACCTGAAACTTCAGGAAATCGCCATTATTGATCAAAAAGTCATGATGCCTATGCGCGATGGCATCCGATTGGCTACTGATATCTATCGTCCGAAAGGCGACAAAAAAGTTCCCATTGTTTTTTCCAAAACCCCTTATCAGTTCAATACATGGGTAGATGGTAAAATGACCACCCGTACACTTGAAGAAGCGTATAATGCTGTTTCACGTGGCTATGCTTATGTGGTTCAAAATGAAAGAGGTCGTTATTTCTCCGAAGGCGAATGGGATATTCTTGGTGCACCGATTACTGATGGCTATGATGCGTTTACATGGATGGCGGCACAACCCTGGAGCAATGGTAAAATTGGTGTGATCGGTTGCTCTTCTACCGCTGAGTGGCAAATGGCAGTTGCTTCACAAAACCATCCTGCACTGGCTGCCATGGTAGCACAGGGTTATGGTGCGGGTATTGGTCGCGTTGGTAAATTCATGGAACAAGGCAACTGGTATCGGGGCGGGGCCGGACAAATGCTCTTCACCGCATGGTTATATGGTACACAGAATGATAAATTCAAACCTACATTCCCCAAGACCGTACAACAAAAAGACTTACAGCGTTTGCAACGCTTTTATGATATGTCTACAGAAATGCCTCGGGTTGATTGGTCGGTAGGACTGCGTCATCTTCCATTACAAGACATTATTAAAAATGTAAAAGGACAGGAAGGCGTGTATGAAGATATGATTCGTCGCAAACCCAATGATCCTAAATGGTTCAAAGGTGGATTGTATCATGATGATATGCCATTGAATACACCGGCTTACTGGTTTGTTTCTTGGTATGATGTGTCTTCTGCACCCAATATTGCACTCTTCAATCATGCTCGCAACAGTGCGAAAGACAAAGCCATTGCCGATAATCAGTATCTGGTGATTGCACCGGTATTACATTGCTCTTATAAAAGAGCTACAGAGAATACGGTTGTAGGAGAAAGAAGTGTAGGTGATGCGAGATTGAATTATGATGAATTGACTTGGGGATGGTTTGATATGTTATTGAAGGGAGAGCAAAATGATTTCAAACAAAAGAATCCGCGTGTACGCTACTATACCATGGGTAGCAACAAATGGCAACAATCAGAAACTTTCCCACCAGCCGGAGCTGAAATGCAGTCTTTCTATTTAAGCAGTGCAGGCAAAGCCAATACCAGAAATGGTGACGGACAATTATTAGCTGCACCACCCAAAGAAAACAAACCTGATGCATTTCAATATGATCCCATGAACCCGGTGCCATCGTATGGCGGTAATGTTTGTTGTACAGGAAATGCTGTACAAGGAGGATCTTTTGATCAATCAACGATGGAGTTGAGAGATGATATTTTGGTATACACTTCTGATGTATTAAAAGAGGGTGTAGAAATAACCGGCTTTATTGAATCAACACTTTATGTGTCTTCTTCGGGTCCGGATACGGATATTACCATTAAGTTGATTGATGTATATCCTGATGGTAAAGCGTATAATCTCGATGAAACCATTCAGCGTTTGCGTTACAGAGAAGGATATGATAAAGAAGTGTTCATGGAGAAAGGAAAAGTATACAAGGTAGATCTTACGCCGATGGTGACAAGCAATTACTTCGCAGCGGGGCATCGCATTCGTATTGAAGTATCGAGCAGTAATTTTCCTCGCTTCGACAGAAACATGAATACGGGTGGTAATAATTATGATGAAACAACGGGTATGAAAGTGGAGAATAAAATTCATCATTCCACACAATATCCTTCCGTCATCAAATTACCCATCATTAAAAAATAGTCATTAAATCCAAGTTTTATATAACCATTTCAAAAACCCAATTATTCACAAACAAAATGCTGAGTATGCAGAAACGTTATCTACTGAAAACGCTGCTTCTGTTGTTCTTCTTTATGAAGATGATAGATGCAGGTGCTCAGGGGTTCACAGCCTCGGGTACAGTTAAAGAAAGCGTAACAGGGAATCCACTTGCAGGAGTATCTGTTACCATCAAGGGCACCAAACAGGTGACCACTACCGACGCGAGCGGTAATTTTTCTATTAAACCCACCGGCAGAACTGCGGTGCTGGTACTAAACTATGTTGGTTATAAAACAGCAGAAGTAAGTGTATCGGCAGACAGACCTACTGTGAGTATCATGATGGAAGAAGAGATCAATCCACTGAAAGAAGTGGTTATTACAGGTCTGGCTTCTTCAATCAAACGTTCCAACCTTGCCAATGCAGTAACTACGGTTTCTGCGCGTGACCTCACCGGTACTACACAGATTCAAACCACAGATGGTGCGTTGTACGGAAAAGTTCCAGGCGCTACCATTCGTATGAACTCCGGTGCTCCCGGTGGTGGTATCAACATTCAATTACGTGGTTTATCTAGTCTTACTCAGGCTTCTGCACCACTGATTGTATTGGATGGTGTGTACATCAGCAATGACTTTCAGCGTACCGGTCGTGCATCGGTAACAGGTGCGGGTGCTGCGAATCAGGATGATGGTGCCAACCGTTTGGCTGATATCAACCCGGCTGATATCGAAAGTATTGAAGTATTGAAAGGTCCATCAGCAGCAGCCATGTACGGTACACGTGCGAATGCCGGTGTATTGGTCATCAATACCAGAAAAGGTGTTGCAGGAAAAACAACCATCAGCTTTGCACAAGACATCGGTTTTGCAACACCATTGAAGTTAATGGGCGTTGACAACTGGAGCGAAGCAAAGATCAACACTTTCTTCCCCGTTGCCAGAAGACCGATTGAATTAACACGTTACCAGAATGCAGTAGCTACCGGTACTTTCATTGACTATGAAGATTATTTCTACGGAAATACAGCTACCCTGCTGAATAGCCGTTTGAGTCTGCGTGGTGGTGATGAAAAAACCAAGTTCTTCATTTCCGGTTCTATGACAGATGAAGGTGGTACGGTGAGAAGAACGGGTTTTGAGCGTCAGTCTATTCGTGCCAATATTGATCACAAGTTGACCAAAGACATCACACTGACTGTTAACTCAAACTATAGCCGCAGTAATACCGATCGTGGTTTTACCGGTAATCAGAATAACTCCGGTGCTAGTATTGGTTATAACATTTCTTATGTTCCTAACTACTATGATCTGAGACCCGTGAACGGTATCTATCCTGCAAATCCTTATTTCGCAGAAAATCCGGTACATGTAACCGATAAGGGTGTCAACAACTCATTGGTGAATCGTTTCATTCAATCATTTGGTTTAGACATCAACCTGCTTCGCACAGAAAAATCACAATTGAAATTCAAAGCCAATGGTGGTTTAGATTTCTTCCAGAACTCTACCAAAGTGTATTTGCCGGATGATTTACAGTTCCAGCGTGCACAAGCAAATCCGGGTGATGTACTCGTAGGTAGACAACAAACCATGAACACCAATTTCCAGGCTGCAATGGTATACAACTGGGAGTTGAAAAAAGTGAGCATGACTACACAGGCGGGTATGGTTCGTTTGGATTTCAAAAATGATGGAATCTTTAACCGCGGTCGTGGTTTGGCTCCGGGACAATCTAATATCAAACAAGCGACTGTTCAGGAAGTAGAAGCACAGTTTGAGAATTCTCAAAGAGACGTGGGTATTTTCTTACAACAAGAAGCAAATTTTGAAGACAAGATCATTGGTACAGTAGGTATCCGTTGGGATAAATCCAATACCAATGGAGATCCAAATAAATACTATGCATTCCCGAAAGCATCATTGGCAGTGAACCTGACCAATTTTGATTTCTGGAAATCGCGCACCATTACACAGTTGAAACCACGTGTGGCTTATGGTCAAACTGCCGGTCCTGTACCTTTTGGTGCAACCTTTACTTCACTGGGTGGTGTGAACATCGGTGGTTTACTGGGTTCTACTGTAGCGGTGAATGTGGGTAACCTGAACATCAGACCTGAGAGAGCAGAAGAAATTGAATTTGGTTTGGATGCGGGTTTCTTCAATAACAAAATCTTGTTTGAAGGTACTTACTACATCAAAACAACAAAAGATAACTTACAGCCATTGAACCTTTCTCCGGCAACAGGTGTAGCAACTACATTGAGCAATGAAGCAGAGATGAGAAACAAGGGTATTGAGTTGGCTTTATCCGGTACGGTGATTCAAAAAGAAAAGATCAAGTGGTCAACTCGTTTGATGTGGTGGAAGAATGATGTAGTGTTAACTAAGTTAGGGATCCCTTCCTATACTGCGGGTGCATTTGGAACAGGCTTAGGTACATTCTTATATCAGCAAGGAATAGCTCCAACTACCATCGTAGGTACTCCGGCGGTTTCTCCGGGTGTATTTACCGTATGGGGTAATGCACAGCCAGACTGGACTTCATCATGGTCTAACAACATTACTTTCCTGAAGAATTTTGATCTGAATTTCTTGATGGAATATCGTAGTGGTGGTGATAATATCAACCTGACTTCATTCCTGACTGATGGTGGTGGTACTACCAAGGGTTGGTTTGAGGATGATAATAAAGATGGTATTCCTAACGGACGTCAGCGTCCACCTGCACCGTATAACAATGCCGGTCGCTGGGTACAGGATGCAACCTTCTTGAAAGTACGTGAGATCGGTTTGTACTATACCGTTCCAAAAGAATTCTTAAGCCGCACATTTGGAAGAGTGATTCAGCGTGCTAAGGTTGGTTTCTCAGGAAACAATGTCTTCCTGGCAACAAAATATGTTGGTTATGATCCGGAAACATCCACATTTGGTGCACAAGCTGTTGCCAATAACGTAGATGTGGCTCCTTACCCAACAGCCAGAAGATTATTCTTTCACTTACAAATTGACTTTTAAATTACAGACACATGAAATGAGCCATCATAAGAGTTGATATCATTTAATTTTTTGGCGAATTCCATGTGACCAAAATCAATAAACAGAAACACATGAAAAAGCTTCAAATACTATTAATAGCGGGCGCTGCAGCATTTCATTTTGCATGTAACCCACTGGAAGTAAAAGAGCTGGTAGACCCGAATAACCCAAGTGAGGCGAGTGTGTTGAATAACGCTACTCGTCGCCAGGTGCAGTTTTTGGTAACCGGTCTCGAACAAAGACATAAAGGATATGTCACCAATATTTGTCAGGCATGGAATACTTTCGGAAGAGAAGTATGGTACCTGAATGGTTCTGATCCTCGTTTCCAAACCGATTGGTTAGGTCAGGCAGGTCGTGTACCTGATGCGGCTTACTTCGGATTTGGTGCCACAGGCGGTGGATCTTATGCTACTCCGTATCAGTGTATCAAACAAGGATATGTATTGATTGATGCTGCAAATAATTCAGGTGAATTAAGTGCACAGGAAAAAAGAGCCGTTGCCGGTTTTGCAAAAACCATCATGGCTTATCAGTTCATGATTCCTGCCAACTGGCAATATGATAATGGTATCCGTACCGATGTAAAAGATCCTTTGAAACCGGGTGGTTTCAGATCTTATACTGCAGCCATGGGATTTGTTGATTCCTTGCTCACTGCGGGATATGATGATCTGAATAATGGTGGTACGGCTTTTCCATTCACGTTAACAGCCGGATTTACAGGATTCAATAACATCGATGGCTTGAAAAGACTCAACAGAGCTATTGCTGCTCGTTGTGCGATCTATCGTAAAGATTGGCAAGGTGCATTAACTGCATTGAATCTTTCTTTCATGAACCTAACAGGTGCATTGGGTGCGGGTCCTGCACATACTTTTGGTGCGCCACCGGATGGTTTCAATCCAATGTTCTATGTGTTGGATGCAAACGTGAATACCATCATCGTAGTACATCCTTCTGTATTGGCTGATGCAACACCCGGCGATGCACGGGTTGCTGCGAAATTCCATCAGCGTGCTACACCCGTAACTGTAACAACAGATGCGATGCCATTGGTTGGAACACATCAAGATAAAAGATGGGCGAGCAATACATCACCCATTCCATTTATTAAAAATGAAGAATTGATCTTGATCAAAGCGGAAGCGCATGCACAACTGAATCAAACTACTGATGCAGTAAATGCCATCAATATCATTCGAAATGCAGCGAACATTGGTAATTATGGTGGCGCTACTACACAGGCAGCATTGATCAATGAAATATTATACCAGCGTCGTTATTCTCTATGGGCTGAACCATGGGGTCACCGCTGGATCGATGCACGTAGATATGACAGACTGAATACCATCCCTACATCATTTGATCAGGGAACCATCTTCAGACAATTCCCTCGCCCACAATCAGAGATCAACTGGGATCTGTATGCGGGAGGATAGGATTAGTCCATAGTCCATAGTCCGTGGACCATGGTCCATGGCGAATGGTTAAAAAGAAAGAGGCAGTATCAGACTTGTGATACTGCCTCTTTCTTTTACTACGACTATTATCTATAAGTCATCAGCCATAATCTATGAACCATGGACTATGGACCATCCACTAATTCACATCCCACCACAACCTCGTAGTCAAAGCACCCACATTAGGTGTTTTGCTGTTTCTTGTTTTTTCACTGGACGGATAATCCAGTCTTCTGATGGGAGATGTAAGAATAGCACCTACCGGTAATTGGAAGCCGGTATATGCATAATTAAATCTTCTGGCATCATCAAACGTAACCGGAGAAAGGAATAAGGCTTTGTATTTTTCTTCCAGAATTCTGGCTTGTGTTAATGCGCCACTTCCTACGCCTACCGTTGCTCTTAAGAGATAAGCATCTCTATCTGTTGCGCTTACTCCTATCTTATTCATATTCGCTCTGATACCTTCAAGATAAGCAGTATAAGCCCTTGTTGGATTCGCAGCTCTTAATGCAGCTTCAGCCTCAATGAATTTCACTTCTTCGTAAGTGCTTACAAAAAGCGGAGAAGCATCGCCACTATAATAGCCGGCTAATACCAGGTAACATTCATCATTGGTGGTTCCTGTACCTACACGTCCTACACCATTACGCGTTCCTCTGTAATCATTGAAACGAGTAAGATTGGTGAGTCTGGGTAAACGCGGATCCTGCGATGTAGTATTGGCATTCATGGAATTATTGATGAACTGTGTGCTCAACCAACCATCCAATACCAATCCGGCTTGGTTTCTGGCAACCTGTGCCCATGGATTACGCAAGGTGAAAACAGTGACCCTGGATTCCATATTGTTATTGGTGTAGGCACTGTCTACTGCAGATAAAACTGCTGTAGCGCTGTATCCGGTTGTTTTGGATAACTGTTGTAACAATCTCGCTTTAATGGCAAAGGCAGTTCTGATCCACCAAATTCTGTTGGTGGTATTCCAAGCGGCAGAACTCGCTGCTGCATTGCCATGCATAAAGTCTGCTGCAGGTGTTACATTAACAGTAGGTGTTTTGCGTAGCTCGGCAATACCTTCATCCAATAAAGTAATGCACTGGGTATGCAATTGTTGTGCGTCATCAAACTTAGGTGTTAAGTTGTCGCCTTTAAAAGCTTCAGAGAAAGGAACATCACCCCATAAATTGGTTGTTAAACTCAAGTTGATGGCCATCATCACTTTTGCCATTCCCAAATGTGCAGAGCTGTTGGATTTAATAGATAACTCTTGCAAATCATAGAGATCTGTCATGTTATCATACAAGTTTCTCCAAAGCGTACTATAGTCTACACGATCATAAATATCTGTCGGACTTGATGCATTCGGTGAAGCAAAGTATTGTACATAATAATTAGGACCCGCATTGGCAACACGGAATACATTCAGTCCGGTATTCTGTGTAGTAGCTGCTAACAAACCATTGATAGGTGCTTCCGTAGGTCTGTTGGGGTCGTTATTGATGTCAAGATATTTCTTACAACTACTACCGATGATCGTTACTGCCAGTAACAAACAGCAGAGAAGTTGATTGGGATTGATACTATATTTTTTCATGATCTTCAGGTTTGGGTGTTAGAAATTAACATTCAGTGTCAGGAAATAACTGCGTACACCCGGATAAGTAAATCCGGCAAAACCATCCGCATTGCTGTCTGCACTTGTTGAACTGTTTTCAGGATCAAAACCGGAAAACTTGGTCCACAATAAAAGATTGTTTCCCGTTAAGGTAACAGAAGCATCTTTGATGAAGTTTTGTTTTTTGAAGAGTTTAGCAGGTAAACCATAGGATAAACTCAACGTACGTAAACGAGTCCATCCCGCATCTTCTATAAAGTTTTCAGTAACACCTCTATGAATATTTCTGTAGAAACCATCACCATAGTTTCTTCCATCTGGCCCTACTTGTTGTCCTAACCAAACCGTTTGTGTATTAGCAGCACCACCGGCAACTACACCCGGGAATACACGTGTACTATTGCGGTCTTCTGTGTATTTAGCAATACCAAAAGCACTCATGAAATTTCCCAACTGATTGAATCGCTGAAAACCACTTCTGATATCAAACAATACAGAGAGGGTGAGATTTTTGTAGGTGAAACTATTATTGATACCCCAGATAGCACGAGGTTGTGAGTTACCCATTAAACGTTGATTGGTTACATCACGAATAGGGAAACCGGCACCGGTACCGGTGGTAGCAATCAACATGGGAAGATCTCTGCGTAATGTAATTCTGTCGTCGGGTGCAGTTCCATAAAAACGCTGATAAGCGATACCATATAAACCACCAACAGGTTGACCTACCACCCAACGTTGTGTAGCACCGCTGTTGAGATAACCAAATTGACTACCAATCACGATATCTGTTAAACCCGGAGCCAGACTAATGACTTTATTGCGATTGCTGGTGAAGTTCACACTCGCATCCCAAGTAAAGTTATTCGTCTTAACAGGTGTACCGTTTACTACCAGTTCAATACCCTTGTTTTCAATTTCACCCGAATTCAAAATGAAAGAATTAAATCCGGTTGAATTCGGAACCAATACCGGATTCACAACGTCTTTACTGTTGATCTTATAATAACTAACATCAAAACCAACACGGTTGTTGAGGAATTGCATTTCCAAACCAATCTCACGGTTATCAGTAAACTCAGGTCTGAGTTCAGTAGCACCTCTCACATCATCTCTTGTCCAACCAATGACATTGTTCACGGGTTGTCCAAATGCATTGTTATAATAGGTATTGGTAAGATAAGGTGTTACCGGAGCTATACCGATCTTGGCAAAAGAAGCACGCAGTTTACCATAAGAGATCCAGGATGGTAATTCAAAATGCTGGCTGAATACATAACTCAAACTGGCACTTGGATAGAAGAAGCTTTGGTTACCACTGGCAACAGAGCTTGCCCAGTCATTACGTCCGGTTACTGATAGGTATACAAAATTGCGATAGCTCAAAGTAGCATCTCCAAAAATACCCATGGTTCTGAGTGCTGTTTGTCGACTGTTTTGTGTTACGAATTTTGCATTGTTGAGCGAGAGTAGTGTTGGCACATCCAATTCACGACCCTCTGTTTGCTGGAAATTATAGCTTTGGTCAACAAGATCATGTCCGGCTCTTACGGTTAATCCGAATTGATCACTCAAATTGAATTTACCGGTTAACAATAAATTGCTGTTGAGGATTTTGTTGAGGATGCGATACTCTCCAACAAATCCCAATGCATTATCAGCAAAGTTGATGACACCGGTACGAGGTACTTGTGCAGGTGCAGTAGCTCTTCTGCTGTCTGATGTGAAGTCATAACCCACACGATAGCTGATGTCTAACCAACTGATCGGTGCATAGTTGATGGCTACATTGGAAATTACACGATCTACTTTATCCTTGAACAAATTATAGTAGGCGCCAAAAATGGGATTGTTATTTCCATAGGTTTTATGTGTACCATCCGGATTTTTATAATCACGTACATCCCATCTTGGACTCCAGTAGGTAAGTCCTTCATTAAAACGATCGGCATTGTAGCGCAAGCCACCGCTGCTGATATAGTTTACGGATGGGTTTATTTTTAATTTATCACTCAACTTCAAAGTAGCATTCAAGCGAGCATTGAAATTGGAGTAATCTGTATTTGGTAAAACACCTTGGTGTTTGAAATAACCAAAAGAAGAATTGATCAATGCTTTTTCAGTTCCGCCACTGATGTTTACTGTGTTGCGGTACTGATAGCCTCTTTCATAGGCTCGGGCATAGTGATGGAAAAGCTGATCAGGGTGCGTAGGGTCGGCGCTTTTACCGGCAGCTACGGTTGGACCAAATGAAGGGAAGAAATCATTTCTATTGTATGTGTTGTTATAACCTTGTGTGTAGGTAGTTTGTACATCAGGAAATTTATTGACTTCTTCAGTACCCACAGTAGATGTATAACTCACTCTCATTTTACCGGTCTTGGCACTCTTAGTGGTGATAACGATTACACCATTACTACCCCTGAAACCGTATAGGGCTGTAGCTGCGCCACCTCTTAAAATGGAGAGACTTTCAATGTCATCTGGATTAAGATCTGATATCCTATTACTCATGCCTCTTAAGGAAGCATTACCACCTTCTACAACTGTACTATTGTCAACGATTACCCCATCAATAACAAACAGGGGTTGGTTACTACCTAATGAGCTTTTGGGTCCGCGAATCACAATTCTGGCACCCTGTCCCGGACCGCCGCCGGTAGAATTGATCTGTACACCGGCTACTCGTCCTTGAATAGCGTTGATGAGGTTGGGTTGCTTGCTTTCCAGGAGATCTTTATTACTGATCTCGGTGGCCGCATAACCCAATGCTTTTTTCTGTTGCTTCACACCAAAAGCGGTTACTACCACTTCACTCATGGCTGTACCACTGCGCAGTGAGATGGAAAGATTGTTACTGGTGCCAACCTCTACTTCTTTGTCTTCATACCCGATGGCTTTGACTTGTAAGACTACTTTTCCGGAAGGAATAGCAAGTGTAAATGCGCCTTCTTCATTGGCATTGGCTCCTGTTTTGGTGCCTTTGATCAGAATACTGGCATAAGGAACGGGCTGTCCTTTTGCGTCTGCAACTTTGCCCGTAATTGTGCGGTTTTGTGCAATACTAAGTGTGCTACAGAATAGCAAGCACCAGCACCACAAGTGCGGTAACAATTTTTTCATAATAGTTGTTTTAGGTATTAGATAGGGTAGAAAAGATACAAAAAACAGTTTAAAAGTGAATGATGCAGGTATAATTTGATCATTCGGGCGAAATGCAAAAAGTGCAATAAATTATTTATATAAAAACTTATGTATATCAAAATCAATGACTTATTCGGTTTCTTGCGGATTTTGGATCAAAAAATCTTTTTAGGATAATAGTTGAAAGGATATTGATGAGATCGGATGATGAAGCTGTTTTCATTCGCAATAGACTGTAAACTCATTTGTGACATAAGCGCGACGGGGATATTCTGATCAATCCAAGCGTTACGATTGAAGAAGCCGAATGGATGAATATTTTTTTCTTTGTTCATCCACTTTTATATTGAACTTCTAAATGCCAGGTTTGAAGCAGAAAGCGCCATTGAAGATTTTTACACATCAGTACCCGAAATGGTTATTCAACCACCCAAAATGGATACGTCTTATTTATCTATCCAATTATCTAACACAACTTCGAAAATGGCATATTGCAAAACGGCTAAAGCAATTATTAGCAAAAAGGGGCGACTCATTTTCTCTACTGGATGTTGGCTGTGGTGAGGGTCAATTTCTTTTTCCTTACGCCGCCACCCATACAAACAGCTTTTTTAAAGGACTGGATCGAGCAGAAAGTAATGTTTCATTTTGTCAACAATATGCAAAAGTGCAGCAATACACACATGTTGTTTTTGAGCAAATAGAAATTGAATCTTTTAATGAGTCAGGCAAGTATGATATTTCCTTATGCTTATCTGTTTTGCCCTATTGTACAAATGATGATCTGGCATTGGCTCAATTGTATACATCCATGAAGACAGGTGGAGAGCTTTTATTGTATGTGCCGGTAAACAATACCATACTATTGCCTTTCTATAAGCGCATTATTCGCAAATATGATAACTATGAAAGCGTTCAGAAAAATCAAAAAATATATACCGAAGAGCGTATAAAGGAACTCTTGTATCAAAATCGTTTTACCATCACTGAAACAAAGAGCACGTATGGCTTTTGGGGTAAATTGAGTAATGAGTTGTTGAATAGTCATTTCATTCTTTTCAATGCATGCGTACTACCCTTAAAGGTTGTTGTATTGGTTTCTTTTATCATTTTTTATCCATTGATATTGCTGTGTATGATACTTGACTTTCTGTTACCTGCTGTATCAGGAAATGGATGCATGATCGTTGCCCAAAAATAAAGAAGAAACAATCGATGCTTTTTTAGAAATAGATCAAATGATACTTTCTTATCTTCAATGTTCAAATAACGATCTATGAAACGATATACCAATCGTGCTTTACTGTTTGTAATAGCAGCAGTAGCTTTTACCATTGTTAGTGCATTTTCTTTTAAAGAAAAAAATACGGCCGATCAGGATGTCATTGGACGATGGGATCTCACTGTAAATATGGGCGATCGAATCGCACCGTCTTGGTTGGAGATCAAACTATCGGGGATCAAAACCTTGGTGGGACAATTTGTGGCCGATGGAGGAAGTGCCAGACCCATTGCACAAGTGCATGTGAAAGAGGGAAAGATTCATTTTTCCATTCCACCACAATGGGATCGTACAGATAAAGAAATGGTATTGGAAGCAACGCTTGAAAACGATCAACTCAAAGGAACCATTCAAGCAAGTAATGGTAAAACCTATACGTTTACCGGAGAAAGAGCGCCATTGCTGAAGAGAACAAATCCGGTAGTGTGGGGAGAGTCCATTCAATTGTTGAATAACAAAGATTTGAGTGGTTGGCATGGACAGGGTAAGAATAACCAATGGCAGAATATCAATGGTGTATTAACCAGTGCTAAATCAGGAACCAACCTGATAACGGATCAAACCTTCACCGACTTTAAACTGCATATTGAATTTCGTTATCCTGCAGGAAGCAATAGCGGTATCTATTTAAGAGGTCGCTATGAAGTGCAAGTAGAAGACAATGCCGGTAAAGAACCTTCTTCTACTTATTTCGGTGGTATCTATGGATTTTTAACACCCAATGAAATGGTGGCCAAGGCACCCGGTGAATGGCAAACTTATGATATCACCCTTATCGGTCGCAGGGTTACAGTGGTGGCGAATGGCAAACCCATTATTGTAGACCAGATCATCCCCGGAATTACAGGAGGCGCATTGGATAGTAAAGAAGGAGAGCCAGGCCCCATTATGCTGCAAGGAGATCATGGTCCGGTAGAGTATAGAAATATCATCCTTACGCCGGCAAAATAATATTATTATTCATGTATGTATAAAAACCGACTTCTTCATGAGGTCGGTTTTTGTTTTGGGATATATAAGCTTCCTGCAAACAGTATTCAATTAATAAGTAACTTAATTGCAAATACAGACGATATGCATAAGAAGCTTGCCCTATGGTCCATCACAGTAGGTTTGGGTGGATTGTTATTTGGTTTGGATGTAGCGGTTATATCCGGCGCAGAACAAGCCATTCAATCTTTATGGAATCTGAGCGACTGGATGCATGGAACGGCTATTGCCATGGCATTGTATGGAACTGTTTTTGGTGCTGCCTTGGGAAATATTCCTGCTAACCGTATCGGAAGAAAAAAGACGTTGTTCTGGATTGGTATTTTATTTCTGGTCACTTCTATTGGGGCTGCTTTGGCGCAAGATGTGTATACGTTTATGGTTTTTCGTTTTTTAAGTGGATTGAGTATCGGTGCTTCTTCCGTTGTGGCACCCGTGTACATCTCTGAGATAGCACCACCGAAATATCGTGGCAGAATGGTGATCTCTTTTCAATTGAATGTGGTTGCAGGAATCCTGCTAGCCTATTTTTCCAATTATTTATTACAAGGCCTGGGTGGTGAGAATGACTGGAGATGGATGTTGGGAGTGGTTGCTGTTCCTTCTCTTTTATTTTCAGTGATGATGTTGTTTACACCCGAAACACCACGGTGGTTGGTATTGTATAAAAACGATGCAGCTGCGGCCAAAAAAGTATTGGCGATTACCGGTGAAGCAACCGATGCCATGATTGATGCCATTCGAAACTCGGTGACACAGGTCAAAGAATCACTGTTCTCTAAAAAATTCATGGCACCGCTGGTATTGGCTTTTTTGATTGCTTTCTTTAATCAAATGTCGGGCATCAATGCCATTATCTATTTCGCCCCTAAAGTGTTTGAGATGGCGGGTATTGAAAGAAGTGGTGCATTGTTATCATCAGTAGGTATAGGTGTTGTGAATCTTATTTTCACCATCACAGGCTGGTACCTGATTGATCGTTTTGGAAGAAAATTATTGATGTATGTAGGTTCTGTGGGTTATATCATTTCTCTTACACTGATCGCAGTGTCTTTTAATGCGGCCGATAAAACGATGATCGTGTATTATGTGTTTCTGTTCATTGCGGCGCATGCGGTTGGACAAGGGGCTGTGATCTGGGTGTTTTTATCAGAGCTATTCCCCAACTCGGTTCGTGCCAGTGGTACTTCGTTTGGTTGTTTAACGCATTGGGTATTTGCAGCATTGGTAGCACAGGTATTTCCTTTCTTTGCCGCCAATGTACCCGGTACTTATATCTTCGGATTCTTTGCATTCATGATGTTCCTACAATTACTATATGTATGGAAGATGATGCCCGAAACCAAAGGAGTTGCATTAGAAGATATGGAGCAAACGATCGTATTACATTGAGTAGTCTATGCGTTATGAGATAATAGAGGAGACTTGTTTTACCTGGTGTTTTTCAGAGTGAAAAGCATCTAGTCTGTTCAATAATTGATACAGGGTTTCTTGTTCCTTTGTATTCAACGGTAACAAGATGTCTTCTATCTGATCTAATGTTTGCATACATGCAAAGATGATTTGCTGACCTTTTGCACTCAAAGAAAGTCTGGTGATTCTTTTATCATTTTTATCTCTTTGCTCGATCAGCCATTTACGTGCTACAAAACGTTTCAGCATTTCACTACCGGTGGTAATCTCCATTAAGTTTTGTTTTAACAACTCTGTTTTGGTCATACCGGGGTGAACCAATAAGGTAGCCAATAATGCAAATTCATCGATGGATGCAATATCGTGTTTGGCCAGCAGGTCTTTACTGGCCATTCTTAGAAAACGATAGAGCCTGGAAATAAAAATGCCGACCATATCAGTAGATGTCATTCTGCCGGATACTTTTTTCTTCACAGTACTGTTATCCTGACTGATGGATTGCTTCACAGATTCTTTTTCCGGGGTATCGTTTTTAATCAACCATACCCCAAAATCTGTGAGCGTAGCTTTTGGGTGCTGATTTTCAAAGCGTTTCCAGAGATGTTCTATCGACTTCATGTACTAAAATTACAATTTTGGAATAATATTATTTCAATTTTGAACAATTTTTATTTCTTTGTCATTCGAAAATAAAAGCAAGCAATATGTTACGTCGTTTATCGCTCTTATGGATGGTTTTGGGAGCTTTGTTTCTCTCTGAAATACAGGCTCAAGGCACACAGCAGGGCAGTCTTACCGGTACGCTGATCGACAAAAATACACAGCGTCCCGTTAATGCGGCTGCGGTGTTATTATCTCCCTCCGGAAAAAATACCCTTACAGATTCAACCGGTATCTTCCGATTTACCGGTCTTACTCCGGGCACCTATAATATCAGCATCAATGCCCTGGGATATAAACCTTTGAATCTGAATAATGTTCTCATCACCAACGGAAATATCAATGTAATTACACTCGAAGTAGAACCTATGGCTTCTTCTTTGGGCGAAGTAACGGTTTCAGGCAGAAGAGCTACAGCCAGAGCTGCCAGTATTGAAACACCGCTGAGTGTTCAGAAAATGACCACGGAAGAAATCAAAAGAAACCCCGGTGGGAATTTCGATATCAGTAAAGTCATTCAATCGCTTCCCGGAGTTGGTGGTGGTGTTGGTGGAGGTGGTTTCCGCAATGACATCATTATTCGTGGTGGTGCACCTAATGAGAATGTGTATTATCTCGACGGTATTGAAATACCTGTCATCAATCACTTTGGTACACAGGGAAGTGGGGGTGGACCGCAAGGTATTTTGAATGCCAATTTTATTGAGGAAGTAAAACTCAGTTCCAGCGCCTTTGATGCACGCTATGACAATGCTTTGAGTAGCGTATTACAATTCAGACAAAAATCGGGTAACGATAAGCGAACCCAAGGTAATGTGATACTGAGTGCAACAGAACTCGCACTAACATTGGATGGTCCCATGGATAAGAAAACAACTTACCTCGCTTCTGTTCGAAGAAGTTATTTACAGTTGTTATTTCAAGCCATTGATTTACCGATCAGACCTAACTATTGGGACTTTCAATTTAAAACTACCACCAAGATCAATCCTACCACAACCCTGAGTTTTTTAGGATTGGGTGCCATTGATGAATTCAAATTTGCGGCACCTAAATCAGCTACGCCAGAAAAATTATATATCATCAATAGTAATCCCATCATCAATCAATGGAATTATACGATTGGTGCCAGTTTGAGAAAATTGACCAAGAAAGGTTTCTGGAATTTGGCATTGAGCAGGAATACATTGAATAACAATGTTGAGAAGTTTGAAGACAATGAAAAGCCATCTCCAGCCACACAGACTTTATTAACGGATAGTCGCGAAACCGAAAATAAATTGCGTTGGGACATGACCACTAATACTGCTACCGGATGGAAGATCAGTTATGGTGCCATGGCACAGTACGTGGATTTTAATAACGATTTCAATAATCTGTTCCGAAAAGAACTGCGCGATCAGAATGGCAATATCATTCAACCGGAACAGAGAATTATTGCCAATAGTAATACAGACTTTATTAAATACGGAGCTTTTATTCAAGGAAGTAAAAAAATATTTCAGGATAAAGTTGCTATCAGCGCCGGTATCCGTATGGACGCCAATAGTTTGAACAACAGTGAATCTAATCCATTGCAACAATTATCACCAAGAGTATCGTTGAGTTATGCCATTGCGCGTACCTGGAATATCAATGCCAGTGTTGGACGATATTATAAACTGCCATCGTATACGCAACTTGCTTTTAGAACTGGCGGTGTTGCGAATCCGGGTAATTATATACAAAGCACACATTATGTTGCCGGGGTTGAATACATTCCCAGCAGTACCTTTCGTTTCACTGTAGAAGGCTTTTACAAGAACTACACAGATTATCCGGTGAGTGTATTGGAAGGTATTAGTTTAGCGAATAAGGGAACGGAGTTCGGTAGTATTGGTAATGAAGCAGTGACACAGTCAGGAAAAGGAAGAGCGTATGGTATGGAAATTTTTATGCAGAAAAAACTCACCAAACGATTCTTTGGCATTCTTAGTTATACATTATACAAATCTGAATTTACCAACAGTAGTGGTGTGTACTTACCGGCAGGTTGGGACAATGGACAACTCCTCAGTATCACAGCAGGTTATAAATTACCACGCAACTGGGAATTGGGTATCAAGTTCCGTTACCAGGGTGCTGCGCCATTAACAGCTTTTGATCTGACAGCTTCTCAATTGAATTACCTGAGTGTGGGAACGGGTATTTTGGATTATAGTCGATTTAATGCGAATCGTTTACCCGCTTTCAATTCCAGTGATATTCGCATCGATAAAAAATGGAACTATCGCAAAACCACACTCAATGTGTTCATTGATATCACCAACTGGTACGGTTCTAAGATCAGTGGTATACCACAATATACATTCCAGCGAAATGCAGATAATACTGCATTCCTGACCACCAACGGACAACCCATTGCACCCAATGGAAGTAATGCAATACCCTTAATATTATCCAATGCCGAAGTGCAAATCACACCCACTTTTGGTTTGATAGTAGAGTTTTAGCTTCTTGCCAGAATTTTATAGGGAGTAAAGATCTTTTAATCTTATTATAAAGCGAATTTTTATCTATTGCACGCGTGTGTTTTTTGAACAAATCCAATGGAATGCTCAAATGAAAGGTATCAAACTCACTGCCATTGTTAACAATGACTTCTCTGAATAAAACAGGCTGATCTTGTATAAACAGATTCATGAATACTCTGTAATCAATCTTTGAATTATTATGGATGTGTACTGAAAATTCAGGTAAACTCCTGTCCGAGTTATAAACTTTATCAAATGAACAGTGGGTCCCAAGTAGTATTTTAGTTTCAAATTCTTTTTCCTCTTTATAAATAAGATTTGCTTTAATGGATAAAGGATAAGAAACATGTACTTCGTATCTAAAACGTATATGTTTTTTTGGTTGCTTCATAGGTTGGTGGTTGTATGTCATGCTGGTTACAAGAATTGAATCTACTTTAGACTAATATTTTTTGTGAGTAATGTTACCTTTTAGTAAAAAGAAATGTTTCTTGCCCCTTTTTATGGTAGATGTTAATAGCATAGTATCCGGGTAAATAGTTGTGACCAAACTCAATGATATTTTTATTTGCAATTAATGTTTCTACTTTTTGTCCGGAAATGGTATATACATTGATGTAAATGATTTCAGATATTGGAATTATTAATTTTAGTGAAAAGTATTTGGTAGAAGGATTTGGATAAATAGATGACCTAGCAATGACTTCAGTCTTCGTAAGATTTTTCCCGAATGGTAATTTTAAGTTTATGCTTCTTTGTAAAAAAGTAATTTTCAGTTGTGATGACTCACTGATTTGACCATTGATTAACTGTCTTACCCAAAAAGTTTTTGTTTGATTGGTAAATGGTTCGAAGCTGCTTATGGTGTCACTAGTTGTATTATCTTTAAACAATAGTACTTTTGCATCTGCTGTCGTAGTGATTTGTTGTAGTATCGCTTGTTTTGTCACCCACTGATCAAAAGCAAAGGAAGTATCTCTTGTGATCGGCTGTGGTGGAATTATTTTAACTGATACTGATTTCGAAAACACACACCCTGAATCATTCACGGTGTTCATTATAAGATTTGTAACCCCCACTCTTTTTGCGATAAGAAAATCATTATTGTGAATGCTTGCCAAATCATCATTCACTTTCCACATTATAGATATTGATTGATCTCTCAAAGAGATAGAATCTCCTAAAGTCATTTTTGAGCTGATCTTTTCACCTACCCCCTTTAATACTTCTTTTGTTTTTTGAAGAAGGGTAAGGCTATCAATTTGAATTTCATTCGTAGTAAGTTCCATCCCATTTTTAAGAATTACCTTTGCTTTGTACAAACCCGGATTCTTTACCACTTGTACCAGATCGGCGTCTGTCAGTAGGTTTTTTTGAATGATTCTATGGTTGTGTTGATCAGTGATGAAGAGCCCCAGATCATCATCCACGAAAATATTTCTTGGAAAGTTCAATAATAGAGAGTCTTCAGTATCAAAGCCATTACCAGCAATCGTTATTCCATAGTCGCATTCTTTTGGCCATACCTGTATACGATGATTACAGAAATCGGCTACATAAATATCTCCGGCAGTATTTACAAACACAGCTTTAGGATCTCGCAATTGATGGTTACCATTACCTCTTCCATTTCCGCCTGCAACCGTAATACCAAAATCCGCATCCTTTTTCCATAATTGTATCCTATCGTTTCCTGAGTCAGCTATGTACAAGTTTTCTTGCTCGTCTACAAAAATGCCGGTTGGATTTTTTAACTGATTATTATTACCACCCAATCCGTTTCCTCCTGCTACCGTGATTCCTTGTTTATTCCCGGGTATCCATTTCTGAATACGTTGATTATATGTGTCGGCCACATATATATTACCGGTTTTTTCATGAACGAAAATTCCTGATGGACTTCTAAATTGGTCATTTCTGATACCTCTGCCGTTTCCTCCTGCTACAGTGATTAAAGAATTTTTTTCATTATCGAAAAATACAACACGATGCTTCTCCTGGTCAGTTATAAATAGCTGTCCTTTTGAATTAATGAAGACATCAGTTGGGTAGTGCAGTTGTTGATTATCCTCGTAGACAGTATCGTCACTAATCACTGTATACGCTTTTGCGTCCATTAATTTCCAAGATTGTATCCTATGGTTAAACAGGTCAGCAATGTACAATCGATCTTTATAGAATACTGCGGATGAAGGAAATCTAAAATGTGTATCATTAATACCCTCCCCATCTTTTCCTCCATACAAAAAAGAATTCCTTTTTTCAGATTTGCTTACTAATACAGTATCGTCTTTGAACCAGGTTAGTTCTTTTATTAAATGCTTGTTAACACCGGTGATACTCAGTTCAACAGATTCGCAAGAATTAACCCGTAACTGAAGTTTTGAAACTAATAAAGTACTACTTGGAGCTTGACTTATTACTGCCGCATGATAGAAAAACATTTGTATGCAGAACAGACAAATGATGGTATATCGGATATCACGAGTTTTTTTTTGCGAATACTCAAACACTTTGTAAAATTCCTAACCAGCAAAAAGAGTTTGTAGTACAATTCGCGCATTCCTTGTAATAGAATCGTCAAATCCATTGTCGTAAAAAAATCGAATTACAGATTTTTTTACTGATTTTCTGATAATGGATCAGAATTATGAGATTAGAAAAGTCACATAAAAAGTAAAACGTCTTAATATTTCTGCATTTCAAACGATTGCAATTTAAAATTTGCTTAATCCCTACTTTCAGGGATTTTAATGTAACTAATTCGGGTGGATATTTGTAAAGATTGTATTTTAATCAAACTGCTCATTTAATAAAATAAGTGTAGTAAGATTTTAGCCACGAATATGAGAAAAATAGGAATCATCGAAGATGATAATAACTTGCGAAGCAGCATAGAGGCATTCATTGAGATTGATGAGGATCTTGAACTCATTTTTTCATTTGAGAGTGTTGAAAAATGGCAAGCTGAATATGCTGTAATGAAAGAGCCGCCTTCTTTACTATTGATTGATATTGGCTTACCCGGTTTATCAGGATTGAATGCAATTTCTTTATTGAAGGAAGTTTATCGTGAAGTAAAAATTATCGTTATTACCGGAGATGATTCCTCTACTACTATATGGACAGCTATTTCCAATGGGGCCGATAGTTATGTGTCAAAGCCTTTTTCTTTAAAAGAGTTAAAAGATCAAATCTCTATCGTTTGTTCCGGTGGAGCGGTTCTTTCTCCTCAAGTAGCTAATACGGTATTGGAACAGATCCGAAACAGATCGGGTTTGACAAATGAGCAATTAAAGATTCTTACAAAGAGAGAACGTGAAGTAGTTGAGGAACTTATAAAAGGACTTACTTATAAAGAGATTTCTAAAATACTGAATATATCTTCTTCAACGGTAAATGATCATCTGAAAAGTATTTATCAGAAGATGTCCGTGAATTCTAAAGCAGAACTGATTGCAAAAATCTTGACCAATTAATTATCCATCCATTATAAAGTGTAATGAATACTCTACCGCTTTCAGATTGTCTGATACTTATTACAGACGATGATATGATCAATCGTGTTGTTTTAAAGCATATGTTAAAAGAGCTTGACATGAATATGGAAGAAGCATCTGATGGTGCTGAATGCCTGAATGCCATTCGAAATTCCAAGGCCAAGCGAATTATTGTTCTGCTGGATCTGAATATGCCTGTTATGGATGGATTAGAAGTAATTAAACATATAAAATCACAGCCGTCAGCGTTTGAACATACTAGAATAATAGTAGTAAGTGCGAGCTTATATAGTCACTTTGCCAAATCAGGGCTTGGTGATCATATCCATGCATACGTCGAAAAACCTGTTGATAAGGAGCATTTGTTAACGAAAGTAATAGAATGCAGCATTTGATAAAAGATATCGAAACTGATCTCAAACTAATACTTGAGAGCGTATCTACTGCTGTTCTGTTTGAATCAGGAAATCGAGAGATCATTTATGTAAATAAAAACTTTTGTAACCTTTTTTCAATTCCGGTTGAACCCGAATTGATGATTGGGGCCGATTGCAAAAATGCAGCAAAGGAAGCAAGGCACTTCTTTAAGAATCCGCAATATTTTATGGATTTGGTTGAACACATCCTTGAAGAAGGTTTGCCCGTTTACAATCAGGAGTTAATCTTAGCGGAAGGATCATCTGTATTCCTAGACTATATTCCGGTACAGAGAGAGCATGAACCAGAACATGGACATTTATGGATCTATAAAAATATCCAAGAGATCAATCATTTTGTTCAATCAGCTAATGAACAAAAAAGGCTTTATGAAAACTTACTGAATAATATACCTGCTGATATTGCCATTTTTGATCATCATCATAAATACCTTTTTGTCAATAAAAATGCTATTCAGAATGAGGAAAAAAGGTCTTGGATCATTGGAAGAGACGATTTTGAGTACTGTGCAAAATTTAATAAAGCTACAGATGGAGCAAATTTGCGGAGAAACGCGTTTGAAAATGCAATAAAGACAGGAAGCACAATTGAATTCGAGGAGATCAACTATGATACTCAGCAACAACCCGTCTATAATTTACGTCGTTTTTTTCCAGTGATAAAGCCGGATGGAGACATTCATCATGTCATTGGATATGGTATTAATATTACAAAGATCAAACTTCATGAGCAGAATCTTATAGCGCGCGAAAAGGAATTTAAAAACCTGATCGATTCTATGGATCAGATGGTAGTTTCTGTAGATGATACATTATCTGTTCAGTATTGTAATCCGAAGTGGACAAAGATCACAGGAAGAAAATTAGCAGATTGCAAAGGAAAAAAGCTAGATGCTTTTATACATTTGACCAGAGGGTCCTTTAAAGATATTCTTGTTTCATTCATACAAAATGGAGCGCACAAAAAAGGAAATAGACGTGCGTGTTTATTTGATTACAACGGTGAAAAAAGAACGGTCAAATATTATATCTCACATTTTATAGATAATTTTACACTATCAGATCGATATGCAATATTCATGACTGATATCACAGATCAAATACTTGCAGAGACTAAGCTAAAGAAGATAGCAAAACAAGAAAGAAAGTTAAATGAACTAAAGTCGAACTTCATGAATATGGTATCTCATGAACTGAGAACCCCACTCTCTGTTATTCTTTCTTCAACTGAGCTGATTGAGCTAAAATTGAATAATGATAACCAATTTAAATCCTCTTTATCTACTTATACAGAAAGGATTATTGCACAAGTAGATAGAATGAGTCAGTTAATGAATGATTTCTTATTTATTAGCAAGATAGAAGCAGGAAGAATTGGGATCAGACCTGTCACGATCAATCCTAAACGCTTTTTAGAAACGGTGATAGAAGAATTATATCGTCCATGGAAAGATGGTCGTAACATTCTCCTTGATATTAAAGGCGAACCATTTGATATTCAGGCTGATGAAATGATGTTAAGGCATATTGTTGTAAATATCATCAATAATGCATTCAAATACTCGATGGATAAGCCGGCGCCGCGTGTAAGGCTGATCTTTAAACCCAAACATTTCCAGTTACTTGTCATTGATGATGGAATAGGTATACATCAAGAAGATTCTAAGAATTTATTTGCACCTTTTGTAAGAGGTTCGAATGTAGGAGATGTAGAAGGAACGGGGTTGGGTTTACTTGTTGTAAAATATTTTGTAGAACTCCATAAAGGAACAATCGAAATTAAGAGTGTTCCCAATAGAGGAACAGCAGTATTAATCAGTTTTTCAATAAAACAATAAGCATGTACAAGGTATTAGTAATCGAAGACGAAAAAAATATCCGATACTCAATACAGGAGATTCTTCTTTTTAGTGGTTATGAAGTAGAATTGGCAGAGAATGGATTAGTAGGCTTACAAATATTGAAAGCCAAAAAATTCGATCTCATTTTATGTGATGTGATGATGCCTGAAATGGATGGATTTGAATTGTTGGAAACATTGAAGAAAGAAGAAACGTTTAATACTCCGTTCATATTCCTGACAGCAAAAGCACAATATGATGATCTGCGAACAGGAATGAATCTTGGAGCTGATGACTACATTTTCAAGCCATTTAAAAGTAGAGATCTTATTACCGCTATTGAAAGTCGAATATCTAAGAAAGATAAACTAGTGGGTGCTTTGATTCATAAGTCACAGGAACTGGAAAAAACAATTGAGCTAATGGTTGGGCATGAGTTCAATACGCCGATGAATGGTATTCTCTCTTTTTCAAAAATGATCCGTGAGAATGCACAGAAGTGGGATGATAAAGAACTGGTAGATTTTTGTGATTATCTGGATAAAAGTTCTCAAAGGCTACATCAGACATTTAACAAGGTGAAACTCTTATTGGAGTTACAACAGGTCGGAACACAAGTACAACCGTCAACTGAAAAAAGTTTTAATACTGAAAACATAATCACTCGTGTTTCGAATGATATAGCAGTAAGGTCTAATCGTAAAGCAGATATTGTTTTACAAAAGATTGATCCTCTTATTACTGCTGTTGATGAAGAACTTTTTACAATTCTTCTTTCTGAAATCATTGAAAATGCTTTCAAATTTAGTGACGCAGGAGATAGTGTTACTGTTCAGGCAGAAAAACAGGCTGATGTGTATGTTATGAAAATTACAGATACTGGTAAAAAAATCACAGCTCAGGAGTTAAGTAGCTATGAATCATTCACGCAATTCAATAGGAACAAATATGAGCAACAGGGATTAGGAGCTGGACTTGCTATTACAAAAGCTATTATTGGATTGTATAAAGGAGAGCTAATTTTTTCTGACAATAAGCCTTCGGGTATCTGCGTAACCATAAAATTGAAATTATGATGAGGCCAACACAAGAATCGCGTTCTCAAATTTTGGTTGTAGAAGATAATAAATCACTAAGGGAATCTATTTCAGAAGCCTTATCTATTACGCATAACGTTAACGCAGTAGAAAATGGTATTTTGGCATTGGATTATTTAAAAGCAACCATACCCGACCTTATTCTCTTAGACGTGATGTTGCCATTTCCAATTGATGGCTTTTCCATTCTACGTATTCTTAAAAACGATACACGATTATCGTCTATACCGGTAATTTTAATGTCTGCACTTAACTCAGATGAAAAAATTACGACCGGACTTGAAATGGGTGCAAATGATTATATCGTTAAGCCATTTCGAATGCAAGAGATGTCATTGAAAATCCGTAATCTTATTACAATAAAGAATTCTATTGTCAACAAAATTGAAAAAGAGATCGTTCTTAAAATGCCTTTTCAACATCAGGAAGGGTATGAAAATGTTTTCAAGCAGCGATTCGAATCTATTGTTGAGAAAATCAGTGACGACTCCGTAATGTCCATTCATGATATAGCAAATGAAATGTCAATGAGTATATCAACCTTGGAAAGATGGGTGAAAAAAATGTACAATGTTACTCCCAAGAAGTATATACTGAATCATAAGTTATTCAAAGCGGAGATCATGCTTAGACAACAGATGGGTACTGTAAAGGATATTGCTTATCTGCTTGGGTTTAACTCTGTGCCCTATTTCTGTCTTTGCTTTAGGAATTTGTATGGTAAAAGTCCGAAAGCGTATACACAAGAAAAAAAGCGAATCATGGAAAAGGCCTATTAACTGTAGTTTGGTGATTTTGTTATACTGTTTGCGCAAAAGATGTAATGATGACGCTTGCAGCCTCTCTACCTTTATTATGTTACAGTTTTGTGAATATCCTAGGGAAAACTTTAAGTTTGGTCTTAAGCAACTTCTTTTTTGCTTACCCCCCAAAAAAGGAATGACTCGTAAGAGTTATTCCTTTTTACTTTATTGATAAGGCAGTGATATCACGAAGATAGATCCAACATTTTCAATACTTTCAAAAGAGATCTTTCCGTGATGCATATCAACAAACTTTTCAACTAACGCAAGCCCAACACCAGTACCTATAATATCCTGGGTATTTCTTGCTCTGAAAAACATATTAAATATTTTAGATTGATCCGCCTTAGGTATTCCTATTCCATGATCCCTAATATGTATTTGTAAATCAGATTCATCAAAGATGAATGTGATACTTGGCTCTTTTCTACCTTCCGAATATTTAAGAGCATTGGATAAAAGATTGTCTATAATATGTCTGATCTGTGTTTCGTCAACCATCACTTTCCTGGGCTGACCAATGATCTCGATCGGAATCTTTCTGCCATCATTCTGTTTGCTAATCTGTCTTTCACTACAATCTTTTGCGATCTCAATAATGTCAGACCATTCTTTCTTTATGAAATAGTTTCTCCCTTCGATCTTGCCAAGATTGAGTATCTCATCAATCAGTTGAGACATTCTGTCAACTTCTTTATCAATCGTTTTAAGGAATCCACCAATTTTAACGATATCGGGTTGCGGACTTGATAATAACATTTCAGCTATTTCAGCGCTGGATTTGATGGCTGTCATCGGAGTACGGAATTCATGAGATGCCATACTTACAAATTTTGACTTGAGTTCATTCAGCTCTTTCTCTTTTTGATAAGACTCCATTAATTTTTGTTCAGCCTCCATTCTTTCATCTACAACCCTTGTAGAAATAATGATGATTTCTTTGTTATAAAATTCATCAAATACCGATTTAGTATTTGACTCAAGCCATTTGTAAGTTCCATTCAAATGCTGAAAACGGTATAGCAAATAATTTTTTTCATTGTTATGCTCATTGTGTGCGAAACGTAAAAGGACTGGCTCTCTTTCATCAGGATGAATAAATTCAAAAGGTTTTATGCCAATTAATTCTTCCTGTAAGTAGCCTAGATGTTGATACACGGCAAAACTCGCGTAAAGAATAGTTCCATCAGTTTCATGCAATGAAAGAATATCTTCAATGTTATTCGATACCAATTGATAAAGATGTTCATTTCTTTTAGCATCGGTTACATCTGTCAATATTCCGGATGTTCCCGTAATAACTTCAAACTCATTGGTGAGTACGGTAATAGAAATTTTGATCCATTTTATGCTAAGATCTTTTGATACCATCGGCACTTCATAGGTACATGAATTGCCTCGATTATTGATGACCGTATTGAATAGTTCAGTACAATATTCTACTTGTGCAGGAGCAATAAAATCAAAAATAGATTTCCCGATGGATTCTTCTAGTGAGAATCCCATTGTTTTCTCCCAGGCCTGATTAAGATAAATGAAAACTCCTTCAGCAGAAGTGCGGAATACAATATCGTTGATCGTATCAATAACCTTCTTGAATTCTTCCTGAGAATTTTTTAATTTTTTTCTTGATTCGATCGTTTCGGTCATATCAATTGAATAGACCGCTATGCCGAAAATGGCATTTGTATCATCAAATAAAGGGCTCGCTCTTACTAAGACCTGTCGGCCACTAATATCTACCAGTCTTTCTGCTTTGGAACCTCGAAATGCATCCTGATAAGCTTCTGATAACGTTTGGGAAACTGTTAAAGAGTGATACGGATACTCCACTTTTTCACCAATGATAGGAGCTTTGCCCAATGCTATCACATATGCATTGACAAACGATTCATTGAATCCAATAAAACGATGTTCAGTATCAAGTGCAAATATTCGATCCTCATTGGAATTGATGATCCCTTCCAGATATTTATTCCGGATCAGTATATCTGACAGGTTTGTTTCAGCATTTGCAGGCAATGGGGGGTGCATTTTATAGGTTGATAAAGTTATTTCCTTCAAAGGAAAAGCCTTTCTTCAACTATAAAATTATTCGATAATCAACAGATATAGTATAACAAATTAGTTAAGATTACGGATTAGAGACCTACAGACAAATGATACCATTTATTTTTAAACGCTACTTCTGTATTCATAGTAAATATTTCTTCCACAGGAGGTTGTTCTTCTACCTGAATACTTAGACGTACTGTTTCATTAGCTTTTTTTAGTGGATTCGTAACATAAGCTTTCAAAACAACTTTATCTATTGAAGGATGTAAAAGGGTTTCATAAAAAAAATGATCCCCAAAAAACTCTTTAATGGTAGATTGTCCATTTTCATCATAATACCATACCTGGAAAAAGGCTTTAAAACTTATATTGACTTCATAATAGATAGATTTCTTTTTCGGAAATCCTAGTATGGCTGAATTCTGTTTTTTTTCTATCAGTTTTTTAAAACTGTTGATCATAGGAGCTGCATTTTATTTAGAATAAGGGATCTTTAAAAACACCTGTGTTCCTTTTCCGAGATCGCTATGAAGATGAATAGAGCCATTGTGTAATTCAAGGAACTGCTTTGCAACTACAAGACCTAACCCGGATCCTTGGTAGGTAAGCGTATTCGTTGCTCTGTAAAAGGAATTAAATACCTTCTCGATCTCGTTTTTAGGGATACCAATACCATTATCGGAAACAAGTACTTCTACACCATTATCCAAGTAGTTTACCTCAATCTGAGGATCTGTTGAACCCTCGGAATATTTGAATGCATTGGAAATGATATTTGTAAGTACGTGAGTAATGAGCATTTCATCCATCATCACTTCTTGCTCATTGCCATTGATATTGATATGAATCCTTCTTCCGTCGGGTTGATTAGAGAAGTAAGTGTGTATGACTCTGTGTATCAGTGCTGTGAAATCTGTTTTTCTGAAATTATAATTGAACTGTTTTGCATCATAACGACCCATCAAAAGAATATTGTTCATCAGATCGGTCATCCTATCTATTTCATTTCTGATCAATTCGGCAGATGTATTGATCCTAGATGCCAGCTGGGGATCTGATTTTGTAGCATACAGTTCAATCAATTCGATATTGGAAAATATTACAGTCAAAGGTGTGCGGAATTGATGCGAGGTCAGTGAGACAAAATGCTCCTTCATATCGGATAGCTCTTTCTCTTTCTCTTCGCTTAATTTCTTTTCATGGATATTGATGATGCTTCCTGCGATGAATACGCCTTTGTCTTCATCAGACCCATATTTTCTCAATATCAGCTGAACCCATATCACTCTTAGGTCCTTCCTGATCAATCGAACATCAAGTGCGATGCTTTCTCTGGCTTCTTTTTTTACATGTTGCAGGGCATCTAGTATTATCTCTCTGTCTTCAGCTACAAAGTAGTTAATGATTTTACTTTGCATCGAATCTTTGATACTATAATCAGACAGGCCGGTCCAGTATTCATTAAGAAATGTAATATTATTATCCAGATCTAATCTGAAAACAGCTTCTCCTAATCCATTGATCAAGTTGTTAAATTCGTTACGCTGTTTTTGTAGTTGTTCTTGTTGTAACTTGATCTCTGAAATATCAATATGAGAACCTACCATGTAAACCGGTAAACCCTCTTTATTTCTTTTTACAATACCGGAACTTTGGATCCATACATAATAACCGGCTTTGTGTTGTAACCGAAACTGGACAATGTATTTTTCTTTTTTTCTTGTCAAGTAAAGATTCAACTGTTCTAACACATAATCTTTATCATCAGGATGTAATCGTTCTTTCCAGTTTTCAAAATTGTGTTCGAATCCATAAAGCTCATAGCCAAGCATCTTCATAAAGATCTCTGAAAAATAAAGCTTATTGATATCTATATACCACTCCCAAAGACCTTGCTGAGAACCTTGAACAGACATGTTAAAGCGTTCAATGATCTGCAGATGGTCTTGTTCTATTCGGTCACGACTTAGTCTTAGTCCTATATTTCTAGCTACTGCAAATAATACATCCACTTCATATTGGGTCCATGCTAATTCTGTAGAACAGTTATCATATCCCATCCATCCCCAGAATTGATTTTGAGAGAAAATGGGAACGAACAAGTATGAGATGATGCCTTGTGACTCCATGATCTCCCTAAAAAAAGGGTTGGGAGAATCTTTGACCATACCATACAAGGGCTGGTTCTGGATCAGTTGCTCGTACAATCCCGGGAAAACTTCATAGCTATGACCATTAAGATCAGGGTTACCTAATTGAACTTCTATGCCTTCATTGCACCATTCATTGATATAATATAAGCGTAAAACCCCTTCGCTGTCTTTCTCATTTTTGAAAATGTAACACCTGTCTACACCGGTAGCCGATCCCAATGCTTCCACTACATCATGCAAGGCCCTATTATAATCACCACTTTCGAGTAGTATACTGTTCGCTTTTGATATACCGGTTAATAGATTGTTCATACACTCGGGTTTATGTGCGAATGTATTTTATGTGTATTTACCGATGTTTCACACATTCGTCAATATGACGATTTTGAAACATTTTTCGATTAAAAGTTGCTGAATTTTATGTGGATGGTTGGAATCAGGCCCTGGGAAGCTGTTTTAATAGCGTAGTTCCATAATAGCTGTTCAGCCCCAAAGAGGTGATCGACTCATATTTTTCAAGTGGAATAAAACCAGTATCATCTACTAGGTTCTCACTTAGATAGACGTCCTGTAATTGACCTATTACCAGAAAAGTTCCATTATGTGGTATGGGTATGATATCAGCTAACTGTAAAGCATATTGAATACGACTTTCTTGTACAAAAGGCGCTTTGCAATTATCGCGCCAAAACATGTGTAAACCCACTTCTTCAAATTCATTGATGTTTGCATCATATTTCGCACTGGTTTGATGTGCCTGTTCAATAATACCTGGATGAATATGATTCATGGTGTACACGCCTGTTTCTTCTATGTTTCGAATGGTATCCGGTGCTGCCGCTTTGGGTCTGTTGATAAATCCAATCATGGCAGGGTCAGCACCCAAGTGAACGATATTGCTAAAGATGGCCAAATTCGGAATTCCATCTTTACTTTTTGTACCGATCAGGCAAACACTTTTGAATCCGCTCAAGCTATTGATAAAATTGGCGCGGTAAAAACGGTCCCAGGATGCAATGGTTGATTTGTTAATTTCAATCATGAAGAGAGTAACAATTGAATACTGAATAGGTTGAATTAAACTTTTTACTAGAAAATTTGTCGAATAAAACAAACAGTTCCTGTGAAACCCATCTATTCTTTTGTATTTCTGTGTGTGCTGATGTCTGTGTCTTGTAGTAAAGACTTACCGGCAGTAGATCCGGCACCTCCCGGTACTAATACAGCATCATTGTATTTCCCAACATCTAACTGGGAAACAGTAACACCCGCTTCACTGAACTGGAATACCACTTCATTGAATGAGGCATACACGTATCTACAACAAAAAAACACCAAAGCATTCATCATACTTAAAAATGGTAAGATCGTTGCTGAACAATATTTTGGAACCTTTACCGCAGATAGTAACTGGCAATGGGCTTCTGCAGGAAAAACCATGACCGCTTTGTTGGTAGGTATTGCACAAGAACAAGGCCTACTCAATATCAATAACAAGACTTCTCAGTATTTAGGTACCGGATGGACTTCTCTGCCACTTGCGAAAGAAAATCTGATCACCATTAAGCACCAGTTGAGTATGACCACGGGTTTGGATGATGGCGTTGCAGACAATCATTGCACTACACCTGCTTGTTTGCAGTACAAAGCAGATGCGGGTCAGCGCTGGGCATATCACAACGCACCATATACATTATTGGATCAAGTAATTGAAAAAGCAAGCGGACTTACCTACAACCAATATTTCCAACAAAAAATTCGGGATCGGATTGGTATGAATGGACTTTGGATCAAGTTAGGCTATAACAATGTGTATTTCAGCAATGCCAGAAGCATGGCTCGTTTTGGATTGTTGTTGTTGGCAAAAGGAAAATGGAATGGTACACCGATTCTTGCGGATACGAATTATTTAGCTGCTCAAATCAATAGTTCTCAAACCATCAATCCATCTTACGGATATTTAACTTGGCTCAATGGCAAGAGTAATTATATGTTGCCAACAGTTCAGTTTAGTTTTAACGGAAATCTTGTACCGAATGCACCTTCAGATTTGTATGCTGCATTGGGAAAAGACGATCAAAAAATATATGTAGTGCCCTCGCAAGGATTGGTGGTGATACGCATGGGAGAATCGGCCGGACAATCACAATTGGCGCTCAATAGTTTTGATAATGAGTTATGGGGTAAGCTAAAAGCTGCCGGGGTTTTTTAACCGAACCCAAATCAATGAACCGGGTTCCGGAATATTTTCTTGTGTATGTATTACAATAGTGTAGTCGCCATGTTTGGCTGTTACAGACCAATAAGAGCCGCAGAATAATACTTTTTCAACTACACAATCCATTGCATTTGTATGATCATCTGTGATGGTCAGCTGCTCCGGTCGGATGCAAATAGTAGAAGAGGTATTGTCAATATTCCAATATGCTTTGAAAGGATCTTCTAATAATGTATAGGCACCAAAGAGTCCGGCAACATAAGCGTTTACGGGATGATAGTAGATTTCTTGTGGTGTTCCTTGTTGAATGAGTTGTCCATTTTTCAATACTAAAATGCGATCTGCCCAACTCAAGGTATCAACAGGATCATGTGATACCAATATGCAAGTTGTTTTTAGTTGCTGACTGATGGCATGTACAACAGCATTGATGATCTGTTTGTGTGGGATATCTAAATTGGAGAAAGGTTCATCCAATAACAATAGCTGAGGAATACCCACTAACAATTTTGCCAAAGCAATTCTTTGACGTTCGCCCCCTGAGAGTTCATCATTTTTTCTTTGCAATAAATGATCTACCTGACAAACCTTATACAATTGTGCAGCGGATTCCGGTGATAATTCATTTTGATAACTCAATAATTCATGCACTTTGTAATTATTCCGCAGTTCATAGTGCTGAGATAAGTAAGCGATACCCGGATGTCCGGGAAGTAAAGTAACAGGCGGACTCCAAACTCTTTCCCGATTGAAATACACTTTACCGCTATCGGGGGCAATATGTCCCGCAATGATTTTAAGCAAAGTACTCTTCCCGGATCCTGTTTCTCCTACAATGGCTAGTTTTTGTTGTGCAGGTAATTGAAAGCTGATAGGCTGAAGTATGGGTTGATGAGCTTCAATCTTACTGATATTGTCAACTTGTAATAATATATGAGGGTGAACCGTTTCCTGCTGCACGATGAACTGATTGTGAATGCGTCAAAGGTAATGATGAAAACGGAACCGTATTATGAATGAGTGGCTCTTTGTAAACGGTCATTGATAGATCTTCCTAAACCCTTATCAGGAAAGCGTTCTGCTATAATGATATCTAATTGGTGATGATCCAATCGATGCATGGCAGCATATAAATTGGATGCAGCTTCCTCCATCGATCCACTAACAGATAAGGTTTCAATAACAGCAGCCTGATCACTTGTATGCGCATGATCAAACAACATCAACCCAATTTTTTTACCGGTATTTTCAGCGATACTCTTTTCAATATCGCTGCTCAGTATGGTAGTGGTAGCAGGAGCATAATGACGCAATAACATACCGGGTGCATCCGGATTTTCTTCATTGCGAATATATTCTTGCAGTGGTCCGGTTATTTTTTCAATCTCTTCAATCGCCAAAGAACCATAACGGTAAATGATGGCTCCGTCTTCATTGAAACCAATGATGGTAGACTCAATTCCTTTTTTACAAGGACCACCTTGCAGAATAAACGGAAATTCATCTTTGAAATAAGCAGCAACATGTTCAGCGGTTGTTGGACTGATACTACTGAACGGATTAGCACTTGGTGCTGCAAGCGGAAAAGGAAGTTGTTGCAGTAGTGATAAGGTTACAGGATGATTTGGAACACGAATGGCAACGGTATCTTTTCCTGCAGTAATGAGATCAGGAATGGAATCTTTTTTTGGCAATAAAAGTGTGAGTGGACCGGGCCAAAATTTTTCAGCCAATTGCTTTGCAAGTGGAGGAATCGTTGCAGCCACTTTTTCCATTTGACTGACATCCGCAATATGAACAATCAACGGATTAAATAGCGGTCTTTGCTTTACTTCATAAATACGCTTGATGGCTTTTTCACTGAAGATATTACCCGCCAGTCCGTACACCGTTTCAGTAGGAATGGCAGCCACTTCGTTATCTAGTAAGCTTTGTGTAACGAGATCGATATTTTGGGTAATGATGGGCATGGTGCTATTGGCTGCGAGCTATGAGCTACGAGCTTCGAGCTGCAAGCTACAAGGAAAATTGATTCGACCCACTTTGAGCTACTAGCTGCTAGCCTCTAGCTGCTAGAAAATATAAGAGAATAACTTGAGCCCTTAAAAAATACTAGAAGCTAGCGGCTAGTAGCTAGCAGCTCAAAGCTCGTAGCTACAAACTCAACACACTATTACTCGTCCCATAACCATTCACAATTTCTCCGTCTGCTTCGGGTTCGTTGATCCATTCTGTTTCGTTGAGCAGGTAGCGGAATTCGTGTTGGGTAGACTTAGGTAATTGTACTTCTGCGGTGAAGCTGCCGTCTTTTTTCTTTTTCATGGGAATCGGATTTTTCCAATCTCCATTCAAGCCCAGAATTGCAGCGCTTTCTTTATCTTCTATAGCGAGGGTGAATTTTACTTTTGAGTAGTCTTTTGTTTTGTAGATGGTTTTCTGAATCATATTCGGTTGTTTGCTTGCCCTTAATACAAAAAGTGGGAAATGGTAACCCAAGGGCGCTGCTAGCTACAAGCTTCTAGCTACTAGTTTTGTTTTTTATAAAAAACGAATGTTTGTAAGCCATTTATGCATAAAGCTAGCAGCTAGTAGCTCGCGGCTAGTAGCTTACCTTGCTATCAACAACACAAACCCAATCAACGTAATCACCACATGTGTAATGAGCCATATGCGTTGATAGAGGGGTCTTTTGCCGAAGGGGATTTTGGCATTGAAGGGCTCGAAAATGGGGGCTAGTCCCCAGAAGACAACGGCGTTGCTGTAATCTTTCGTGAAGAGAAAATATATTCCTGCCAGCACAAAAACGCCGTAGGCTATTTTCTCAAATTTACCGGTAACCGGTTTGGTATTGGCGGAAGCTTCCATCATTTTATTTTATTGATTAGTTGCAACGGGATGATGAAAATTACAGGACTAGTTTTTTTCTTTGAGATCGTCAATGTTTTGCTTGAGTAGTTTCAGGTGCTGACCAAAAGCTTTATGACTTAACCATTTGGCTAAATAATAACCTGCCGGAGTTAATACTGCCATGCAAATCAATAAAGCCCAGATCATAATGGGTTTGGACATGATTTCATCGACAGATTTTTGTGCACCGGCAACACCACCCAACATAAAACCACCGGCAGCGCTTACGGGATAGATAATGAGTCCCGCCCATTTTTGTGAAGTGATCCATTGTTGAATATTGGTATAATGTCGTTGCATTTCTTCGAGTAATGAAAGTGTTTCTATATTACCATCAATGGCTTTACGCAATCGAAAGGCGCCCGCGGTGGCCCACACTGTGAAAATTAAAACTGCAGCAATACATATTTGTATTTGCCAGTAGGGGAAGAAGATGAGAATAAAAATATAGAAACAAGCAATGATGATACCCATGATACCATTGAGCAACAAATTTTTACGAATGGTACTCAATGGATTTTTAGACTGCAGCTTATTCAATGCCTTTGGTTGTAACAAAGACAGCAATGCTTCATCGGATTGTTCGTCAATATCTCGCCATGTTTTTTCTATACTCATGATCATTGCTTTAGTAAGTTGGCTAATTGTTGTTTACAACGATGCAGTTTTACCGCAACGTGATTCACGGTAATACCCAATACTTCTGCTATCTCAGGATTTTCATAACCATCGAGATGCATGGATATCAATGCGCGGTCTGTTTCCGGAAGTGTTCGGATGGCTTTTCGCAATCGTTCTACCTCTTCTCTTTTCTGTGTTTGCTCTGAAGAAGCACGATCCACTGCTTCCAAAGATTCCATATAATCGATGCGCGACGATTTTCTCTTTTGTGTTAAAATGGTGTTCAGTGAAATACGGTACAGCCAAGTGCTGAATTTAGCATCGCCCCTGAAACTCGACCATGAACGCCAGGCCTGTAACAACACTTCCTGATACAGGTCTTTCCGCTCCTCTGCATCATTGGCATAGAGTCCCACGAGCTTGTAAATAATGCCCTGGCTATTTTTGACCGCCTCTAAAAATTGCGCCTCGCTCAAATGACCGGTTTTCTAAGTAGTACAACTATGTGAGAAGTTAGTTGCAGATGTGGAGGGGAAATTACAAGATGCTTCTAGCTTCTAGCTTCTAGCTTCTAGCTTCTAGCTTCTAGCTTCTAGCTTCT